>ERZ1034768.6-NODE-6-length-127825-cov-11.429639_pt1 | contig 127825 bp, 103 predicted proteins | sample MGYA00520691_ERZ1034768 | MGnify/ENA primary metagenome ERZ1034768 (study PRJEB33766, sample SAMN09781704) | gut metagenome | biome: gut microbiome | host: Homo sapiens | place: Madagascar | study: EMG produced TPA metagenomics assembly of the PRJNA485056 data set...
CGATGACCGTGGTGTGCAGGCTTTGGTACATGTTGAACTTCGGCATGGCGATGTAGTCTTTGAAACGCCCGGGCATCGGGTGCCACAGCGTATGCACCGCGCCCAGCGCCGAGTAGCAGTCCTTAACGGACTTCACGATCAAGCGCACGGCGATCAGGTCGAAGATCTCGCTGAACTCCTTGTCGCGCTTGGTCATTTTCTGATAGATGGAGTACAAGTGCTTGGGACGGCCCATGATCTCGGCCTCGACGCCGATCTTTTCCATCTCGTCGTGCAAAAGGTCGATGACCTGCTTCAAGTACGCCTCGCGCGTTGCGCGGCTTTCAGCAACCAGGCGCTTGACCTGCTGATACTTCGCAGGCTCAAGGTAGTAGAAGGACAGGTCCTCTAGTTCCCACTTAATGGAGTTGATGCCCAGACGGTGCGCGATGGGCGCGTAGATCTCAAGCGTCTCACGCGCCTTGAAAATGCGACGGTCCTCACGAAGCGACGACAGCGTGCGCATGTTGTGCAGACGGTCGGCGAGCTTGATGACAACCACGCGGATATCCTGGTTCATGGCCACGAACATCTTGCGGATGGTTGCCGCTTGCTCGTCGGAGAGGCTTTCCACCTCGATGCGGGTGATCTTGGTGACACCTTCGACCAGCTGAGTGACACGCTCGCCGAACAGGCGCGTGATATCGCGGTCGGTGGTTTCGGTGTCCTCGATGGTATCGTGAAGGAGCGCGGCGCACAGAGTTTCGACGTCCATACGCAGGTCGGCCAAAATGATGGCAACCTCAACGGGGTGAGCGACGAACGGCTCGCCGCTCTTGCGCAGTTGGCCCTTGTGAACCTTACGTGCGAAGGCGAACGCCTCCACGAGCTTCTCTTCCTCGTCCTCGGTAAGGTAAGACTTGGTCATTTCCTGCAGGACAGCGAAACGCTCTTCGGGGGTTTCGCCCTTGCTGCGGGCACCGTGACCAACCTTGTAGTCGTTTTCCTCAAGCACGTTTCCGCGCGCATCGGAAGCGATGGAGGTCAGGCCCGCCAGATCCTTCGCGTCAGCCATGATGGTCCCCTTGCCTTCCCACGTGTTCGCACGGCAGAAACCGAACGCGCACCTCGTTTATACGTAACCCGTTCATTATATCGCAGCAGCCGCACAAGACGTATGCCGCCCGCACGGGCCGCCGCGTTCGGCAAGTCAACGCAAGCAACCTGCCTGCGCACGCTACGAGCACAGGCAATCGCCGGTCTCGGCGCAGGCCGGAACGATCGGGGCCGAAATGCGGCCCTGCAGAGTGCAAGCATCCTCGTCCATGGCGCGGTGCTTGTACTCGTCGAAGATCGCGCGCTCGCCCATGCCCTCGCGGTAACGCACGCTATCGGTGAGGTCGACCTTCTGATGGCCGCTTTCCACCCTGACGGTGCGCGTCTCCTCGCCCGAGGTGAACTCGGCATGGGTTTGGATAAGCCCCAGCTCGCGGAAGACGGCGATGGCGCATTCGACGCTGTCGGCGCTCATCGGGTTATTCGGGTCGATGCCGTACGCGATCTCAGAAGTGCCCGCCGAGAACGACACGTCGCCGGCGTTGCGCTGACGCGCGGTTAGATAGCGGTACACCTGCACCAGCACGTCGCGGTCGGGCGTTGCCCCGGCAAGCGCCGTCTCGTTCAGCTGGGCGTCGCCGCGGTTGTACAACAGGTGAACGAACGATTCGCGCCCGTCGCGGCCCGCGCGGCCGCTCATCTGGTTGAATTCGATCTCGTTGAACGGCATGTTGAACAGCACGACGTGCCTGATGTCGGGGATGTTCACGCCTTCGCCGAACGCAGACGTGGACACCAGAACCGAAAGCGCGCCCGAGCGGAACATCTCCTCGATGCGCGTGCGCTCGGCGCGGTCGAGGCCCGCGTTGTAGAAACCGATCATCGGCGCAAGCTGGCCAACCTTCGAGCGAAGGATGCGCGCAACGGTGATCGAACGCTCGCGCGAGCTGACGTACACGACGGTCTTCTCGCCGGTGGCCACCAGTTTCGCCAGGTAATCCTCGCGGGCGCGCATGCCGCGCCTGTCGTCGATCACCAAGTTCGTACGCGCCGTGCGGTCGAACACGCATGCTTCAATGGGAAGAATGGACGCGATGTCACGCGCCACATTTCCGTCGGCGGTTGCAGTAAGAGCCAGCACCGTGGGGCTGCCCAAACGCTCGATGGACTTACCGATGGTGCCGTAAGCCTCGCGACTACCATTGCGGTACTGCGCGATGTGGTGCGCCTCGTCAACCACGACGAAACCGAACCTATCGCCCACGGCAAGCTCGTCAACGTGGTATTCCAAGAACTCGGGCGTGGTCAGCACCATGTCGGTTGAACCGTCGGCGATGGCGCGGTAAATGCGCTCGCGCTCCTTCGGGGTGCTTTCACCGGTAAGCACGTCAATCTGAAGGCCGAAGCGGGAAAGCGCATCGTTCAGGTGGAACGACTGATCGGTGATAAGGGCGCGCAGCGGGTACACGAACAGGCTTGCCTTGCCATCGCGCAGCGCCGTCATCGCGGCATGCACATGGAAAGTGAGCGACTTGCCGCGACCCGTGGCCATGACGGCCATGACCGACTTGCCTTCGCCCAACAGGTCAAGCACCTCGCGCTGCGAATCATGCAACGAGCCGTCGCCGATCAGGGCGCCGATGATGTCGGATTCCAGCTTGGCGGGATTGCTTTGCGCGCGGCGCTGCCACTTCTCGCGGTTCGAGGCGCGATCGGCCTCATACGCCTCGATGGCAGACGAGCTTTCGATGCAGTCCTCGCACAGCGACTCGTCACTTGCGGCGAACAGGCTGGTGACGAAACGCGTGTTGCCCGGGTCAAGCGTGGCCGCAAGAGCGCCGCACATGCCGGCGGGCGAAAGCGACTTCAACATGGCCTTCACCGTGCGACGGCCGCGCCATTCATCGATCTGAACCTCGAACGCGGCATTCACTACGTTGCAGGTTTTCATGAGCTCATCGATGTCGTTGCAATGGAACATGATGCCCGACACGCGGTTCGTGCCATCGGAAAGCGCGCACGAGAAGTGGTTCTTCTCGGCGCCCACCGCGCGGCAGTTCGCCATGGTGACGTCGCGCGCCAACAGGCAGGGCACGCGGTTTTCCTGGCCGAACGGGGCCAGCTTCTCCATCAGCTCGACGTTCTCGATGGTCAGCTCGTCAAGCGAGACCATCGAGTCGATCTCGATAAGCGGGTGGAACGCGTCTTCGGGAAGTTCGTCCATGTAATCGCACAGGCGCTTGGTGAACTCTTCCAAGTTCGCAACAGGAAGCGTGACGCCCACAGCGGCGCCATGACCGCCGAAGCGGGTGAGCAGGTCTTCGGTCGAAGCAACGGCATCGAACAGATTCACCTGGCCAACCGTGCGGCCGCTTCCGCGCGCCTCATCGCCCTCGATGGTGAACAGCAAGCACGGAACGCCGTAGGTGTGCACCAAGCGGCTGGCAACGATGCCCTTCACACCCTCGTGCCAGCCCTCGCCCGCCACCACCAGCACGCGCTGGCCATGATAGACGGCGGCGGCCTTCTCGCGAGCCACCTCGGAAAGCTCGGCCTCGATGGCTCGGCGACGGTCGTTCACGGTCTCAAGCTCGGCGGCAAACTTGCATGCCTCATCGAAATCATCGGTCATCAGCAGGTCGAGAGCGATTTGCGCATCGCCCATGCGGCCGGCGGCGTTCAAGCGCGGGATCAGCGAGAAGCTGAGGTTAGTTGCGGTGACCTGCTTGCCCGCCGCACCCGAGCAGCCCAGAAGGGCCGCAATGCAGGGACGCGGGGATGCGTTGATGTGCTTAAGGCCGTCGCTGACCAGCGCGCGGTTCTCGTCGCGCATGGGCATAAGATCGGCAACCGTGCCCAAGGTGGCAAGGTCGGTGTAGTCGCGCCACAAATGCGGAAAACCGAAGCGGCCGCCCATCACCTGGACAAGCTTCAGCGCCACGCCGACGCCGGCAAGAATGGAACTGGGGCACGACGAGCCGCACTTGGGGTCGGCCACGGGCACGCCCTCGGGCACCAAGTCGGCGGGCTCATGGTGGTCGGTGATCACCACATCGACGCCCTGCGCCACGATGTCGGCCACTTCAACCTTGCTGGAAATACCGCAGTCAACCGTGACGATGACCTCGGGATCGAGCTTGCGAACGCGCTCGAACGCCACGGCGGAAAGGCCGTAGCCCTCGTCGAAACGGCGCGGGATGAACGGCGTGACATGGCCGCCCAGCGTACGCAAGCCGCGTGTGAGCACGGCAGTTGCCGAAATGCCGTCAACGTCGAAGTCACCGTACACCACGATGTGCTTATGCTCACGGACGGCGGCCTCAAGAGCATCGGCCACTTTGTCGATTTGCGGGATAAGGTACGGGTCAAGCCAATCGCGCTCAAGCGAAGGCGACAAGAACCGCTCCGCCTTCTCGACGGTGGTTATTCCCCTGCTTGCCATGGTGGTCGCGATGAAATGCGGCAATCCGAAATGCCCCTGCAGCTTGGAGACGACATGCGGATCCGCCGCGCTGATGTTGAATTGCGCCGGCATGAATGGTACCTCGTGAAAAACTCGCTCGTATTAGTCGAGGCTTATTCTCGCACAACACGACGTAGAGGGCACGGCTAATCGGCGGAAGCTTACGCGAGGTTCAAGGAAGGGCACACATGATCAAGCTATGCGGCGGCACGCAAAACGGCCCGCCTCCCATCGCGGGGAAACGGGCCGCTCGGATTCAAACAGCATGCGAATCGCTCGCTGCGAATCGCTCGCTGCGCATCGACGAGCTGCAAGTCACTGCAGGTGAATTACTGCAGCTTGTTCTCTTCGATGATGCCATCGAGCGTGCGCCATGCAAGCTCGGCGCACTTGACGCGGGCGGGCATGCGGGAAATGCTCTCGAGCTCGGCAGCCTCGTCCAAGTCCTCGCGATCGTCGTCGGAAAGCTCCTTGCCCTGGATCATGCCAATGAACAGGCCGCTCAGGCGCTTGGCCTCCTCGACGGTCTCACCGGTGATGAGGTCGGCCATGATGTCGGCGGAAGCCTGCGAGACAGCACAGCCGTGGCCGGTGAACGCAGCCTCGGTGATGACGCCGTCGGCAACCTTCAGCTTCAGGACCATCTCGTCGCCGCAGCTAGGGTTGATGCCCTCATGCTCGAAGTCAGCGTCCTGAATGTCGTACTTGTAATCGGGGTGCGCGTTGTGCTCCATAAGAGCCGCGGTGTAGATGTTAGATGCCATCGAACATGCTCCAAACCAGTTTCAGGCCGTCGATCAACTGATCGATATCGGCTTTGTCATTGTAGAAGGCCATGGACGCGCGGCAATTCGACATGCAGCCCAGCTGGGACATAAGCGGCTGGGCGCAGTGATGGCCGGCGCGAATGGCAACGTGAACGCTATCTAGGATGCCCGACACGTCGTGCGGGTGGACGTTCTTCACGTTGAAGCTGATGACGCCATGGTGCTCGGCGGGGTCCTTGGGGCCGTAGATGCTGATGAAGTCCAGTTTCGAAAGCTCGTCGAAGCAATACTTGGTCAGCGCGGCCTCGCGGGACTGCATGGCCTCCCAACCCACCTGCTCGACGTAGGTAAGCGCGGCGCCCAGGGCGTAAGCGCCCGCAGCATCCTGTGTGCCTGCCTCGAACTTCTCGGGCACGGGCGCCCAAACAGCGCTCTGCTCGGACACGGAGTCGATCATCTCGCCGCCCGTCAGGAACGGGGGCATTGCATCAAGCAGCTCGTGCTTGCCCCACAAGATGCCGATGCCCATGGGGCCGAACACCTTATGGCCGCTGAAGGCGAAGAAATCGCAATCGAGATCGGTCACGTTCACGGGCATGTGCGGCACGCTTTGAGCGCCGTCGACAACCATGTACGCACCGAACTCGTGGGCGATCTGGCCCAGCAGCTTGACGTCGTTCTGGACGCCCAAGACGTTCGACACCTGCATAGCGGAAACGATCTTGGTCTTCGGGCCGATCTTCGCACGCATCTCCTGCTCGGTCAGATGACCTTCCTCATCAAGATACATGTACACCAGCTTGGCGCCATGGCGCTTGCAAGCAAGCTGCCACGGCACGCAGTTGGAGTGATGCTCCATAATGGTGATGCAAACCTCGTCGCCGGGCTTGAGCACCATTTCGGAAAGCGAGAATGAGATCAGGTTCAAGGCCTCGGAGGTGTTGCGGCACAAAACGATGTCGTGCCAGTTGTCCTCGCCCGCGCCGATGAAACGAGCAATGTGCTTGCGCGCGTCGTTAATGGCGTTGGTGGCCTCGTAGGAAAGTTCGTACAGGCCGCGCAGCGGGTTGGCGTTCATGGTTTCGTAGAACTCGCGCTGAGCGTCAAGCACCGCAGCCGGGCGCTGAGCCGTGGCGGCGCTGTCAAGGAACGCCACCTCGGGATGACGGCCGAACAGCGGGAAGTCCTTCTTGTACGGGTTAGCCTCGATGTCCACACCGTTTACCAGGTATGCCATGGCTTAGGCCTCCTCTTCAAGGAAATCGGCGTCGAAGCCGTCGACCAGCGTGGTTGCCAGACGAAGAACGCCTTCGCGGCTTGCCTGATCAGGGGCGTCGATTGCAGCCTGCTCGAGCATGGCACGGACGAACATCTGCTCGGCCGCCTCCTGCGAAAGACCACGACTTGCCAGATAGAACATCTGCTCGGGGCGAACGTGGCCGATAGCCGCACCGTGGTTGCCCGCGACATCGTCTTCGTTGCACAGAATGACGGGAACGGACTTGTTCTCGACGTCATCGTCGACAAGCAGGACGGTTTCGTGCTCGGTGCCTTCAGCGCCCTTGCAGCCGCGGACGAAGTCGATGGTGCCGCGCAGGGTTTTCTTGCTTTTGCCTGCAAGAACGCCGTTGGAGTTGATGTTGCACTGCGTCTTCACGCCATTATGGCGCAGGGTGTAGTTGATGTCGTGAACCTGTTCGCCATGACCCAGATAACGAGCCTCGATGCCCATGCGCGAACGATTGCCGCGGATGTCGCCGCCGATGCCCGTGAAGGTGTTGCTTGCGCCCAGGATGGTCTGACGCACATCGATTTTTGCGTCGTCCCAGGTGAAAAGGCCCATGTCGTCAAGGTCGATCCAGCCGTCGTCAAGCGTCTGAGTGCGGACGATGCGGATGGACGCGTCGGAATCGGTGAACGCGCGAACGGATGTGCCCACCACGCCGGTGCCCCCATCGGGGGAATCGACGTTCAAGATGAGCGTGACATCGGAGCCCGCACCGGCCACAACATCGACCGCGGCGAAGTTCATGGCCCCGTCGACGCCCGCGACGTCAAGGGTAGCCTGAACCGACTTGCCGGCCGAAGCGGTGATGACCACAGGCTCGTCGGCGTACTCGCGCATGAAGGAGTACACCTCGGTGCTGATGCCGGTTTCAAACGCGACAGCCAGGCTGCGCGACTCGCCCACGGCATCGGACGCCGCCTGATAACGGGAAAGCGCGGTGCCACCGTACAGGCCGTCGTCATCGTTTTTGGCCTCGTCGACGCGTGCGGTGGTCAGGTACGGCTCGGTGTGGGTTTCCTCCCATGCAGCCTGAGCCTGGGCAATGGCCGCCTCGAACGCGTCGGGTTCGCCGAATGCGCCGTCGGTTGCCGAAACGGAAACAGCGTATGCCTCGTCAAGACCCGCGGGGATCTCGATGGTAGTGCTGCTGGTTTTCATGCGATGCCACGTCGGAGCGGGCATTGCGTTGGCTTTGTCGAAAACAATTGCCTCCATTAGCCGATTGCCCCCTCCATCTCGAGTTTGATCAGGTTGTTCATCTCAACGGCATACTCAAGCGGCAGCTCCTTGGAAACGGGCTCCGCGAAGCCGTTGACGATCATGGTGCGGGCTTCCTCTTCGGAAAGACCGCGGCTCATCAGGTAGAAAACCTTGTCGTCGCCGATGCGGCCGATAGTGGCCTCGTGTCCCACGTCGACGTTCTTGCAACGGATGTCCATTGCGGGGATGGTGTCGGAGCGGCTGGTGTCATCCAGCATGAGAGACTGGCACGAAACGCTTGCCTTCGAACCCGTTGCCTTCGGGGTTGCGACAACCGAGCTGCGGAACGTGGAGATGCCGCCGCTCTTCGAGATGGACTTGGTCTCAATGAACGCCGAGGTTTCGGGGGCGTTCAGAACAACCTTGCAGCCCGTGTCAAGGTTCTGGCCCTGGCCGGCGAACGTGATGCCCGTGAAGCTGGACTTCGCCTTGCGGCCGTTCAGGATGCTCATGGGGTACAAGTAGCCGACATGGCTGCCGAACGAACCCGAGATCCACTCGATCTCGCCGCCCTCGTCGACGATGGAGCGCTTGGTGTTCAGGTTGTACATGTTCTTCGACCAGTTCTCGATGGTCGAGTAGCGCAGGTGCGCGTTCTTGCCGACGAACAGCTCGACGGCGCCTGCATGCAGGTTAGCCACGTTGTACTTCGGGGCGCTGCAGCCCTCGATGAAGTGCAAGTCGGCCTCATCCTCGACGATGATGAGCGTGTGCTCGAACTGGCCGGCGCCCTTCGCGTTCAGACGGAAGTAGCTTTGCAGCGGGTAGTCGAGCTTGGTGCCCTTCGGCACGTACACGAACGAGCCGCCCGACCACACGGCGCCATGAAGGGCGGCGAACTTGTGGTCCTCGGGCGTGATGAGCGTCATGAACTTCTCGTGGATGAGCTCGGCGTACTCGCCGTGAAGGGCCTCCTCGATGCCGGAGTACACAATGCCAAGCTTGGCAGCGGAGTCCTGCATGGAGTGATAGACCAGCTCGGAGTCGTACTGAGCGCCAACGCCAGCCAGGTAGGAGCGCTCGGCCTGGGGAATGCCCAGACGCTCGAAGGTGTCCTTGATGTTCTCGGGGACGCTTTCCCAGTCGCTCTTCTGCTCGGTGTTGGGCTTTACGTAGGTGATGATGTTGTCCATGTCCAGTCCGGCGATGGAGGGACCCCAGTCGGAAACGGGCATGGAGTTGTAGATCTCAAGCGACTTCAGACGATGCTCGAGCATCCACTCGGGCTCGTCTTTCTTCGCGGAAATCTCGCGCACGATGTCGGGCGTCAGGCCCGCATCAAGCTTCTCGGCGTCGTTGTCGTCGTAGCGGAAATCGTACAGGCTACGATCGATGTCGGCGACTTCGGTACGTTGCTTTACCATGGTTGCCCCTTAGTTCTGGGCGTCGGTCATGAACTGCTCGAAGCCGTTGGCGTCGATGTTTGCGATCATGTCGGCATCGCCCTCGGCGACGATGTGGCCGCCCAGCATGACATGGACGCGGTCGACATCAAGGTGCTCGAGGATGCGCGTGTTGTGCGTGATGATGAGCAGGGTGCCGTCGCAGGACTCACGGTAAGCCTCCATGCCCTTCGAAACGACGGACAGAGCGTCGACGTCAAGGCCCGAGTCGGTCTCGTCAAGGATGGCCAGCTTCGGCTGCAGAAGAAGCAGCTGGAGCATCTCGACCTTCTTCTTCTCGCCGCCCGAGAAGCCAACGCCCAGCTCGCGGTCGAGCCACTCGGTGCCGAAGTCAAGCTCCTCGGCCAGCGACTTGATACGCTTGCGGAATTCCTTGTTCTTCATCTTCATGCCCTCGCGGCCCTCGAGGGTTGCGCGAAGGAAGCTGGACAGCGGCACGCCAGGGATCTCGACCGGCGCCTGGAAGCTCAGGAACAGACCTGCGCGCGAGCGCTTATCAGGGGTAAGATCGGTGATGTCGACGCCGTCAAAGATGATCTTGCCGTCGGTGATGGTGTACGTGGGATCGCCCATGGCAACGTGGCCCATGGTGGACTTGCCAGCGCCGTTGGGGCCCATGAGAACATGAACCTCGCCCTGCGCGACTTCAAGGTTGACGCCGTCGAGGATGGGTTTCTCATCCACGGAAGCGGAGAGGTTTTGAATAGCCAGCAAAGCATCTCTCGTCATTTGGCTTTTCCTGTTCTAATCGTGAAGCTCTATAAATTGACTAGGGTTTAAGATAGGCTTCATGGGGGAATAGTCAACCTTTCCCTAGTAAAATACTAGAATTAAGCGGTAGGCGAACAACCCGCGTCGCAATGCGGGCAAATCGCAGATAAGGACCGCTTCTGAAAGTCCACGAACTGGCCGAAAAAGGGGCGAAACGAATGCTCATCACCAGTAAAGGTCGCTACGCGCTGCGCCTTATGATCTTCGTTGCCGCCTCGGGCGAAGGCGCCAAGGTCACGCTGCGCCAAGTGGCCGATTCCGAGAACATCTCGCTTAAATACCTGGAACAGCTTGCGCACACGCTGGTGAAAGCCAAGCTGCTTGCAAGCGTGCGCGGACACGGCGGCGGGTACCGCCTGGCACGCAAAGCTGGCGATATCAAGGCCGGCGACGTCATCCGCGCCGCCGAGGGCACCACTGCCCCCGTTGCATGCGCAGGCCTTGACGACATGTGCCCGCGCGAAAGCATGTGCTCCACCGTGGCGTTCTGGGCAGGCCTTGACGAGGTTATCGAGAACTACGTCGACGGCGTCACGCTGGCCGACTTGGCCCAAACGTCGTTTTCCAACCTCATCCCCCTGAAAGAAGACGTCGCGCAGGAAGTTGCCAACGCAACCTGCGGAACGAAGCGATAGCGTTGTCCTGTAAGAAATCTGACTGAAGAACACCCGCACCAACAAAAGCAATCAGCAAAGAGCAGCGCTTCATTGTCTTTAGCCTTCAAGTTTCTCGGAAGCTTCCAGCCACTCCATTTCCAGCTCTTCCAGCTGGACCTTCAGTTCGTCTATTTTCTGCTGAGCTTCGCCAAGCTTCACGAAATCGGTAGGGTCGATGTCGAACATGGCCTGTTTCGCGTCTTCGATCTTCCCTTCCAGAGTGCGCATCTTGCGCTCGGTCGAGGCCACCTGCTTCTTCAGCGCTCGCATCTCGTTGTTCGACAAGCCGCCGCCCGCGGGCTTCGCGGCGTCGGAAGCGGCCTTGGCCATTTCCTTGGCCTGTTTCACGGCTCCATGATGCTCGGCCTCAAGCTGCAGATACTCATCGACACCGCCAGGCAGGTGGCGCACCACGCCGCCGATCAAGGCGTACTGGTTGTCGGTTACGCGCTCCATAAGGTAGCGGTCGTGCGTGACCAGGATAAGCGTGCCGGGCCAACCATCCAGAAGATCTTCCACCGCGGCCAGCATGTCAACGTCAAGGTCGTTGCCCGGCTCGTCCAAGATCAACACGTTGGGCTGATCAAGCAAGATCACCATCAAGGCCAAACGACGCTTCTGACCACCAGAAAGATCGCAAACCGGCTCGTTCAGGTCGGCCTTGGTGAAGCCCAGGCGCTCAAGAAGATCGCCGGGAGTTTGCTCTTTGCCGTCAAGCATGACGCGCGTGGTGTAGCGGCCAACCACCTGGCGAACGCGGTCGTTGCCCAGCTTGGTTAGGTTGTCCAAATGCTGCGACAGCACTGCGAATTTCACGGTCTTGCCGATTTTCACGCGGCCGCGAACGGGCGTGATCAGGCCCTCGATCGTACGCAGTAGCGTGGTTTTACCGGCGCCGTTCTCGCCCAGAATGCCCACGCGGTCGCCCGGGCCGATATTCCAGGTAACGTCATGGAACACCAGCTTGTCGGAATCATCGTAGCTTACCGCCACGTTCTCAAGGTCGACGCACTCCTTGCCCAGGCGGGCCACGGCCATGCGCTGCAGCTCAAGCGAGTTGCGCAGCGGCGGCACGTCGGCAATAAGGTCCTGAGCTGCCTTGATGCGGAACTTCGGCTTGGTGGAACGCGCCTGTGCGCCACGCGAAAGCCAGGCAAGCTCGCGGCGGATCTTGTTCTGACGGCGCTCTTCGGTGACGCGGGCCACGCGATCGCGCTCGACGCGCTGCATGATGTAGGCCGAGAAGCCGCCTTCGAACGGCTCGATGATGCCGTCGTGCACTTCCCACATGTCAAGGCACACCTCATCAAGGAACCAGCGGTCGTGCGTGACTGCCAGCAAGGCGCCCTGACCAGGGCGCCAGCGGTTCTTCAGGTGCTGAGCCAACCAGTTGATGGCACGGACGTCCAAATGGTTGGTGGGCTCATCCAGCATAAGGACGTCCCACTTCCCCACCAGAAAACGCGCAAGGTCAACGCGACGGCGCTGGCCGCCGGAAAGCTGGCCCACAAGCCCTTCCCAAGGAATGTCGGAGATCAGGCCGTCGATGATGGCGCGAACCTCGGCGTCGCCCGCCCACTCGTATTCGGGTAGGTCGCCAACAACCGACTGATGCACGGTGGCGTCGTCGGAAAGGTCGTCGGTCTGGCCCAGCACACCCACCGTGACGTCGCGCGTACGGACGACGCGGCCCGAATCGGGCTCGAGCCTTCCGGAAAGAAGCGACAACAGCGTGGACTTGCCGTCGCCGTTGCGGCCGACGATGCCGATGCGAGCACCCTCGTCAACACCAAGCGACACGTCGCCGAACACCGTCTTCGTGGGGAAATTGACCCCGATCTTCTCGCAACCAAGCAAAAACGCCATGCGTTACCCCTTGTGAATCGTCTTATTCGACTGCGATTATAAAATGACAAAGGCGGTTCCGCCAAAACGGAACCGCCCTCACACAACCTTGGCAGAGAGGCCACGGCCATTCAACAGCCTCAACGCCCGTCGCTCCAGCCTTGCGACTCGCGATTTTCGCCAAGCTTCGAATTACGCCGGCTGAATCCCCGAGAAGTCCTCGGCCTTGACCGCTTCATACACGCGCTCGACCGAAGCCAGAACCTCAGGCGTCATAGGCGCGAAAAATTCCAGCTGAGCAGGCTGGATACCAATGAACAGCAGCTCGCTGCAGTAGGCCTTGATCTCGTCGATCAAGTACGTCAACGGCATGGAATGCGTGGTGACCATGTAGTTCGCCACCACGTCGTCGCGGTTCAGCAGACACATTTCACCTGGCTCAAGACCCATCTGCGCAGCGTCAACCAGAACAACCTTGTCGGGATTTTCGCGCTTAATGACGCCGATATAGTTCTCGGGCGTCATCTCGCCGTCGATGTGGTCCCAACCCTCGATTGGGTTTTGCTCCATCATTTTCGAAAGCATAGGGCCACACGCGTCATCCCCACGCAGCACGGCGCCAACTGTGAACACGTACTTCTTACCCATTAGCGCCTCAGCCTTCCCATGTAGTAAACGTTCGGATTGCGCTTGATCACATCGATCATCTCGGCGAAGCGCACAAGCCATGCAGCTTCAGTCGCATGGTCGGCGTCGTTCGCATACTGCTGCGCAAGTTGATGAACCGGCTCGTCAAGCACGGCGACGTGCGTGTTGTCCACGACAATCTCGTCGCAGCGAAGGATTCCCTCCACTTTGTAGCGCGCTTTGCCCTCGGGGAAAAGCTCCGTGATTCGACGGTACTCCGCCTGAGTGCAGGCAAGCTCTTCTTCAAGGCAATCGCACATGCCGGTGTTGTGGCCCACGGCGACGGCGTAGTACAAAATATCGGCCGCCTCTTTCGAGGTATCCTTCTCGGTATCGACGAAACGCGTGGTCAGCTTGTAGAAAACCACGCGCGGCTCGCCCGCTTCACCTGCAAGGGGGCCGCAGATGCGCGATTCTTGCTGAGCGTGGCGCTCGTTCATTGCAGCCTGCGCTGCAGGTGACGCCGCAATGCCCATGGCAACTCCTCACAAAATCAAGGGGCAGGCCTGCGCTTGACAAGCCCGCCCCTTCCGTTCGAACTAGATAAGTCCGTTAAAGACCCCGCTTAACGCGGGACTACTTCGCCTCTTCCTGTGCAGGTTCAGGCTCGGGCTGCGGATGCTCGGCCAGGAACTTGGCAACCTCGTCCTCGGAATTGGCATGAGCAGTACCCTGGGCGATTCCGCCGTAGATGCCGTTCATCGAGCCAATAGGAGCCGTGACCGTGCGGATGCCGGCGCTGATGTTGGCGTCCTCCTGACCAGGTGCAATAACCATCTCGAGCAGGGTGTCGCGCAGGTGGTTGAACACCTCGACCTTGCGCGGGTCCTTCTCGCCGGCGATGAGCTCGGCGATGTTGGCCAAGGCGTCCTGGCTGGCCTGAATGGACTTCAGGAACTCGTCACCAAGGTCGTGGCCCATGGCATAACCCGAGTACAGACGCGCCTCGCGCTCGAGCGTGGTGCGCACCTTGTACGGGATGTCGGCATAAGCCAGCTTGGCGGTGTTGGCAACGGTCTCGATCTCGTCCTTGTGCTTGAGCTTCTGGCCAAGCAGACCAAGGGCGATGGCAAAACCGTAGATGGTCTGAGCCGGGGTCGGCGGGCAGCCGGGGATGTACACGTCAACCGGGAACAGCTGATCGGTGCCGCCCCATGTGCAGTAGTTGTCGTGGAAGATGCCGCCGGTGCAGCCGCAGGCGCCGTAAGAGACAACCAACTTAGGATCGGGAGCCGCCTGATATGCGCGGATGCCGGGCGTGCGCATTGCGCGCGTGACCGCGCCCGTGTACACCAGAATGTCCGCATGACGGGGGCTCGGCGTGTTCTTGATGCCGAAACGCTCGGCATCGAAGACCGGCGTGATGGTCGAGAAGATCTCGATCTCGCAGCCGTTGCAGCCGCCAAGGTCGCAGCGGTAGATGTAAACCGAGCGCTTGATGTCGTTCAGCAGCGCAGCCTTGGCCTCGATGATCTTCTGATCAAGCTCGATCTTGCTGGGTTTGTACTGAAGCTCGCTTGGATAGGCACTATCGGTAATCATGCTTTATGCCTCCTTGCGAAGCGCAGCGATGCGCCTGGACTCGGCCATTTGCTCCTCGGTAGGAGCAGGCGTGGGGTTACCGGCCTTCTCAACCGCAGCAGCGTAGCGCGCGGCGTCGGCCTTCTGCTTGCACTCGGGGCACACGCCCAGCGCCGCGATGGCGTTGGCGACGTCCGCTCCCTGTGCGTTGTGCGCAAGGATCTGACCGGCGTAGTCGATCTCCTTCGCAGACGCGTAGTACTGACCGCATTCAGAGCATTTCTGAAGCGGGTACGTGGCAGTCTGCTCGAGGTCGTTCTTGTCGAAAACGGCAAGCTCGAACTCGGGGGTCAGGACGATCGCGTGCGTCGGGCAAACCTCTTCGCAGCGGCCGCAAAAAATGCAGCGGCCGAAGTTGATCGACCAGGTGATGGTACCGGCGTTTCCGTCGGGCACCATCTGGATGGCGTTCGGGGGGCATGCGTTCGCGCAGGCGGAGCAGGCGATGCATGCCTCAAGGTTGTGCTCAGGCTTGCCACGGGCGTACTCGGGGCGCTCGAGCGGCGCCTCGGGGTACGACGTGGTGGCGCAACCCGTTTTGAAGATTCCTTTAAGTGTCTTGAACATGGCGCCCTCCCCTACAGATCGATCGGGCTATGCTTGCGGGTGGCGCAGTAATCCTCAAGCTGAGCCTTGGTGATGGTTTGCGCCTTATTCTTCTTCACGTCCACGATGGTGACACGCTCGGTGCAGGAGTAGCACGGATCGAGCGAGCCGACGATCAGGGCAGCATCGGAAATGGTGTTGCCGCGGAACGCGTAACGCAAAGATGCCCAGTTGCTGTACGTAGATGCCTTGGCGCGCCAGCGATAGCACTTCTGGTTGTCGCCGACCATGGACCAGTGCATATCCTCGCCGCGCGGGGCCTCAACCCAACCCATAGCCTGCTTGTTGGCCTTGATCTCGAACTTGTCGTTCAAAACCGGGCCCTCGGGCAGGTTGGCCGACAGAAGCTCCTCGATGATGTCGATGGAGTCGAACACCTCGGCAACGCGAACCAGCGTACGGCCCAAAACGTCGCAGGAATCCTGCGTGATGGGCTTGTGGTTGTGCGCGATGTACTTGTAGCCCTCGTACGGATGCACCCAACGGGCATCGCGTGCGAATCCGCTGCCGCGGACGTACGGGCCAACCGGGCTGTAGTCGCGAGCGACCTTCGGGTCGAGAATGCCAACGCCGGCAGCGCGCTTCTCGAAGTTCGGCGTGGACAGAAGCTCATCGACCAGCTGTTTAACCTCGTGACGCAGGGTCTCGCAGTAACGAAGCGTCTCGAGCTTCTGCTTGGCCAGGATGTCGCGACGGACACCGCCGATAAGGTTCAGGCCGTAGGTCTTGCGGGCACCGGTCAGCATCTCGGCCAGGTCCATGGACTTCTCGCGTACGCGGAAGAAGTGTTGGAAGCCAGTATCGAAACCGGAGTAATGGCAAACCAAGCCAAGGTTCAGAAGATGCGAGTGCAGACGCTCGGTTTCAAGAATGATGGCGCGGATATACTCGGCGCGCAGCGGAACCTCGATGCCCTGAGAGCGCTCGATGGTCTCGGCGTACGCAGTGGAGTGAGCGAAGCCGCAGATGCCGCAAACACGCTCGGCCAAGAACGGCACCTGGTCGTAGTTCAGGCGCGACTCAGCGACCTTCTCCATGCCGCGGTGAATGAAGAACATGCGGTAGTCGGCGTCGACGATGGTCTCGCCGTCGACGTACAGACGGAAATGACCCGGCTCGTCGGACGTGATGTGCATCGGGCCCATGGGGATCGTCGTGGTCTCGCGGTCGCCCGTCTCCTTCAAGAACTGATAGTTCTCGACGTCGGTGGTGGGCTCGGGACGGTAACGATAGTCCATGGTGTCCTTGCGCAGCGGGTACAGACCCTGGGGCCAATCGTCGGGAAGGACAAGGTTGCGGTTGTCGATGATACCCTCGGCCTTAAGACCGAACATGTCCTGCACCTCGCGCTCAGGCCATACAGCAGCCGGAACGCGGGGAGAAACGGACTTGAACGTCAGGTCCTTGGGGTCGACCTCAACGCGAACCTGCATCACGCACGTGTCCGTTTCCTCCATGGAGAGGACGTAGTACAGCGCATAGCAGTCGCGCAAAGAGCGCTCGTCGTTACCCACCATGACGGGCATCCAGCCGCCGCGGTCATAGTACAGAAACTCGATGATCTCGGGGGCACGGTCGCGGTCGACGGTGACGACGGGCTGATAATCTTGAACCCACTCGACTGACTTGATCGCACCAGGGAAGCGCTCCTGAACCGCTTCGATGTGCGTCTCGCCAGAGCGGGCTTTGCTGCTGAATGTTTCTAAAGCCATAGTTACCTACCTACATTCCGCTCTGGTTCGTATGGGCGAAGATGTCTTTCACGATGGGCGCGTGATGCAGCGACTTGGTGTCCTGCTGCAAAACGATGCCGGTGGCGTTCTCGACACCTTGAATGATGGGCTGCGGCATTGCGACGCCGAACCACAGGATGACAACCAGAAGGATGATCTCGGGGACGAACGCGAATGCGGGGACGTCGCCCTTCTCCATGCCTTCAGGGGCCTTGCTCAGCACCGAACCGGTGACGACCTTGACGCAGGCAGCCATGACGATGGTGAGCGCCAGGCCAACGACCACGACGAGCCAAACCAAGTTCGAAGCGATGCCGGCGATGAAGGCCGTGATCTCGGAGGTGAACATCGCAAACGGCGGCATGCCAGCCAATGCGAAGAAGCCGACGCCCAGAAGCGTGCCGGTGAACGGCGCGACATGCGCAACGCCCTTGATCTTCTTGAGGTCACGCGTGCCGTACGTCATGAGGATGTTGCCGGACAGGCAGAACATCAGGGCCTTAGTGAAGCCGTGGAAGATGCAGTGCAGCAGAGCAGCAACGACGCCGATGGGGCCGCCGAAGCCAAGGCACAGCGCCACGAAGCCGACGTTCTCGCAAGAGGAGTACGCAAGCTTGCGCTTCAGGTCGTTCTGAGCGTACATGGACACCGCCGCGACAACCACGGACAGAGCGCCGATGACCAGCATGACCAGCTGCGGGAACTCGGGACCGACCGCCTGGCACGCAAGCACGTAGAAGCGGATGATCACAAGCAGGGCGCACTTCAGAAGAACGCCGGACAACAGCGCTGACACGGGGCTGGGGGCCTCGGAGTGAGCGTCTGGCAGCCAGGTGTGCATGGGGAACAGACCCGCCTTGGTGCCGAAGCCGATGACGGCGAACACGAAGGCGATGCTCATGAGCATCGGGTCGAACTGATGCGCAACGGGCAGGATGGACGTCCACAAAACCGCGTCGGTCGAGTTGGACAGAACAGTGTTGGCGTCGGCGAACGTAAGCACGGTGGCGTACAGGCCGAAGGCAACGCCTGCGGTGCAAACGATGATGTACTTCCAGCCGGCTTCCAGCGAGAGCTTCTTCTTGCTGTAAGCGGCAACCAGGAAGACGGTCGAAAGCGTGGTGGCCTCAACCGAAGCCCACATCATGATGATGTTGTTCGACAGCGCAGCCATGAGCATGGTGAACACGAACAGGCTAAAGAACACGTAGTAGATCTTAGTCTGGCCCTTGTCCAGGTTGCCGGCCTCGATGTCATGCCTGATGTAGGGAATCGAGAACAAGCCGGTCATGCAGCCGATGACGCCGATCAGGATCACGAAGATCGCAGCCAGCGAGTCCATGTTGAACCACTTCGACAGAGCGAAGATGTTGTCGTTCGTGGCCATGACGTTCAGGGCAAGGAACACGCCCAGCACGCAGACAACCACGACGGACACGGTATGCAGGGCCTCGTACACAGCAACGGGGGCCGACTTCGAAGGGATGATCGCCATAACAACCGCGGCGACCAGCGGGACGAGCAAAAGCAGCTCCATAAAGTTAGAAAGTTCCATCATCCACCTAGCCCTTCAGTTCCATCAAACCGTCGGCGTCAAGCGAACGCGTGACACGGTAGATGCGCGTAACCATAACGGCCATGATGATGATCGCGAAAACGGCGTCGGTTGCGATGCCGATCTCGACCAGGCTCGGAGCCGTGGGCGCCAGAAGCGCCAGCGTAAGATGCGAGCCGTTTTCCATCAGGCAGTAGCCGAACACCTGCTTGAGGATGTTGCGCTGCGTGACGATGCACGTAAGGCCGATGAAGAAGTGCGCCAGCGAAATGGCAAGCGCGGGTTTGACCATGGCGGCTGCGGGAAGAGTGATGCCTCCCACGGCAACAGCGCACGCCAGAATCTCGACGGCGGAAAGCACCACGATGGCCGCGGGGCTGACAACCGGATCAAGCTTCTCGGCGGGCTCGCCCATCTTCTTCAGAGCGAACAGGATGATTGCAGGAACCAGAACCACCTTGGTGACGAACGCGGTGCCGGCCCAGCTGAACAGCTCGGTCGAGCCAACCGTGTTGCCAAGGGTCACGAAGATGCCGATGAGCACCAGCGACTGAACGATGTACAGGTAGGCGGCTTTGCGCGGCGTCTTGGTAAGCGCGACCAGAACAGCGGTTGCAACCAGGAGGCAAGCAAGCGCGTTAACGGTGAAGAATCCGTTCATCTTAAAGCCTCCTTAAATACCCATCAGGCAGAACACGAGCGCGAAGACGGAAATACCGAACATCGCCCATGTCTGACGACCCAACAATTTGAAGCGCACGCGGGAAACCAGGTTCTCGATAAGCGCGCACAGAACGAAGACGACGAGCATCTTCAGAAGATAGGTGACGATGCCGACCAGGATGCCGGCGATGCTGAAGTCAAGCGACGCACCGAACGGCAGGAAGATGGCAACGAACCAGCTTGCGACGATGATCTGCTTCATCGGCATGGCGATATGCATCATGGCCAGGGAAGCACCGGAGCACTCCTGAAGGAGGCCTTCCTGGATTTCCTGCTCGGCTTCGGAAGCGTCGTACGGAAGCTTGCCAAGCTCGACATAGCAGGCGAACGCGAATGCGACGCCAGCCAGAATGACCGAGATCGGAGCCGAAACGAAACCAAGGGAAACCGACTGGGACATGATGCCCACGTTCGTGGAGCCCACGCACAGGGCGGTGACGAACAGGGCCAGGATCATCGTAGGCTCGACAAGCACGCCTACCAGCAGCTCACGAAGGCCGCCAACGCCGGCATAGGCGTCGGCAGAGTCAAGAGTTGCCAGCGAGAAGAAGAAGCGAGCCAGCGCCATCAGGTAAAGGATGACGATGATGTCGCCCAGAATGGGAACCGGCGACCAGGCCGTGAACATCGGGATGCCCATGGCCAGCACCAGCATGACGCCCAGGTACACAGCAGGCGTGATGCGATGGATGAAGCTGGAGTCGGCAGGGTGAACGTCCTGACGCTTGAACAGCTTCGCGATGTCGTAGTAGTCCTGGAAGATGCTGGGGCCTTTACGCGTATGCATCTTCGCGCGGATGACACGCGCCATACCAGATACCAGAGGCGCAAGAGCCATGATTACAAGAGCCTGAACAATGGCGATCACAAAGCTCATCGTGCACCCCCTCCAATCTGAGTCATAACCGCAAGGGCCAGAAGCACGACCAAAGCGACGACGACGTAAACGATGTACTTGCGGAAATCGCCGCCCTCGAGCTTCTGCGCCAAAGCGCCAAGCCAAGCGGAGATCGTGGCGAACGGGTTGCGGCCCGTTGCGTCGTTGTCGGTGATGACCTCATGCGCACCCGAGAAGGAGCCCTTCATCGCGGTGGCGAAGGAAGCCGCGCAGTTCAGGATGTTTGTGCGAACCTGGTAAAGCGGGTGCATGAACATGTCGACCTGCGAACCGAAAGTCGTGGAAGCCGGAGCCATGTCGGCCGTGCGGTTGTAGCCGCAAGCCCAAGGCTCGCGGTCAGTTGCGACGCCGCCCTTGTTGCGAGCGTTGCTGTACACGGTTGCGAACAGGATGGCAACCACCAGAAGCAGAGCGATCAGCGGGAACGAAACCGCGCCGCCACCCAGCGGGTTGACGCTGATGACGCCGACGGTGACGACGGCACCCAAGGAACCGATGGCGGTCTGAGCGACGTACTCGATGACGGGGGCAACCCAGGGGGCGCCCAAGCCAAGAGCAACGCAGAGAACAGCCAGCAGGATGAGGGCGATGCGCATGGCGCCCGGAACTTCTTCAGCCTGCGCAGCGGTGTCGGAACGGTGACCACCCAGGAAGGTGACGCCGTAAGCTTTCACGAAGCAGACGGCTGCAAGAGCGCCGGTGATGGCAAGAGCGACAGCGGCAAGGGCCATGCAAGCCTTGACCAGAACGTCGCCGGCCATTGCGGCGTCGAACATCGACTGATACGTGAACCACTCCGAGACGAAGCCGTTCAGCGGCGGCAGAGCCGAGATGGCCAGCGCGCCAACCAGGAAGCACATTGCAGTGACCGGCATGGTGCGGATAAGGCCGCCCAGGATCTGCATGTTACGCGTGCCCGTGGAGTAAAGAACCGAGCCAGCGCCCATGAACAGCAGACCCTTGAACATCGCGTGGTTGATGACATGGTACAGACCGGCCATCAAGGCGAAGGTAGCAAGGACGTAGTTGCCCATGGCCACGCCGACGAACGCGATGCCGACACCCATGAGGATGATGCCGATGTTCTCGACTGACGAGTAAGCAAGCAGGCGCTTGATGTCCTGCTCGTGGATTGCATAGGTAACGCCCACGACAGCCGACACGCAGCCGATGACCAGAACCACAAGGCCCCACCAAAGCTGGCACTCAGAAGCGCCCAGCATATCAAAGCCAACCTTGATCATGCCGAAGACGCCGATCTTGATCATGCCGCCGGACATCAAAGCCGACACGTTGGACGGTGCGGCCGGATGCGCCTGAGGCAACCAAGAGTGAAGCGGAACGATACCGGCCTTGCAGCCGAAACCGAAGAACGCCAGCATGAAAACGGCCGTCGCAGTTGCGGGGCTGAAGCCGGTCATACGGAAGCTCTGGAACTCAAGGCTGCCGGTTTGGGTAGCCATGATCATGTAAGAGATCATGATCATGAGGAAGCCGACATGCGCGACGATGAGGTACATCAAACCGCCGCGGTTGCCCTCTTCGGTGTGATCGACGACGACCAGGAAGTAGGACGTCATCGACATGACCTCGAAGAACACCAGGAACCAGAACGCGTTGTCAACGGTGACGACGAAGTTCATGGCGGCCACGAACAAGTTCATGAAGAAACCGATGTAGCCGAGCTTGCCCTCGTACTCGTTGAAGTAGGCGAAGCCGTAGATCCATGCGGCGAACGCCAAGACGTTGATCACGAGAAGGACGAAGCCGGAAAGCGGGTTCAGCAGAATCGAGAAGTTCGCGAACGACAGCGGCGTGGCGAAGCTGACAAGCAGCGCGCGGCCGAAGACGCCCTCGAAGCCCGCGGCAACGGCCAAGGCCGCAGCGACGACGCCGGCAAGGCAGGCGACGGTCTTCGCGGTTTGGTCGCTCTTCTTAAGAACGAGAGCCAAAAGGGCGCCGACGAACGAGACTCCTGCGGAAATCAACAGGTAATTCATGCTTGAGCACCCCCTTCGCGGTCTTTCTCAAGAAGCATGGACAGGTCATCCTTACCGGCCTGAACACGGCGGTAATGAAGCTCGTTGTTGCGGTCGGCTGCATCGACCAGGCGAAGCGCGTTGGTCTTGCAAGCGGCCACACAATGCGGGTTGCCGTTGTCGTAAGCGCACAGGTCGCACTTGACGGCAACGCGGGCAACGCCGATGTTCCACTTGACCAGCGGGTTGAGATCCTTCTGAGGATCGTCAAGCTCGAACTCGATGCCGGCAACGCCGGAAACAGGCGTGCCGCCCATGTGGATGGCGCCGAACGGGCACGTGATCGCGCACAGCTTGCAGCCGATGCAACGATGCTCGTCGACGTGGACACGGCCGTCCGTATCCTTCGTGAGCGCGTTGACCGGGCAAACCTTCACGCACGGTGTGCCTTCGCAGTGGTGGCATGAAAGGGCTGCGTTGATATCGCCCTCGACCAAAGCCAGACGCGGCTCGGCCTGGTAGCCCGCCTTACGATGCCCTTCGCTGCATGCCTCGCGGCACTCGTTGCAGCCCGTGCACCTGGTCGGGTCTACTGCGATGTAACGGTTCATTTCACACCTCCATCCACTTCATGGACGCTACCGTCGTCTTCGCGCTGCATGATGCGCAGCGCGTGGGAAGCGCAGGCCTCGACGCATGCCGGGCCATTGTCGCGATCGACGCAGCGATCGCATTTGATAACCGACGCCTGAGAAGCGGCGCCGACGGACAACCCACCGAAATCGAATGCCTGCGGCGCTGCGACCACGTCAACGGCCCCGAAGGGGCATGCGTTCACGCAGCTGCGGCAACCGATGCACAGCGACATGTTCACGCCGATGCGCGCGTTCTCTTCATCGCGGAAAAGGGCGCCCGTGGGGCAAGCAGCCGCACAGGGGGCCTCTTCGCACTGATGGCAAAGAATCGGGGCCGAGGCAAGCTCGTTAACCTGAATAACCTTCAAACGGGGGAAACCGGCATCGCCGGGCACCGAGTGCTTGGCAATGCATGCTCCCATGCAGGCTTTGCAGGCAACGCAATATCTTGGGTCGGCCATTACGTACCTATTACCCATTTACGCTCCCTCCAAAACCTAGAAAGTTACTTGTGCACGTGCTTCGTCAGCGACTTCGCGCTGGTCATCGCTCAGGAATCCGTAGCAGTCACAGCGCAGGCAGCGGCTGCACTCCTGAGCGGCCTCTTCGGCGGACATGTCAACCTCGACGTAGTCGAAGTCAAGCTTGCGCTCGAATGCGGGGCGCTCGCTGATCTCGACACGGCCGGTAGGCGTGCGGTTGTTCGCGTTGGGCTCGGGAACGGCGACGCCGCAATCGAGCGTGTGGTCGAAGCCCAGGTACGCATCGATGTTGTAAGCAGCGGTCTTGCCGGCGCCGATGGCGCGAATGGCGGTCTTGGGACCGGTCTGGCAGTCGCCGCCGACGAAGATGCCGGGAAGGTCGCCCTTTGCCTCAAGGTACTGGTTGGCCTCGAAGTTGGCGCGACGGGAAACAGCCATGCCGAATGCAGCGAAGGGCTCGGAGACGATTGCCTGGCCAACGGCGATAAGAACGATGTCGGCAGGGATCTTGATCTGGTCCTTGGCAGCGTTGACCGGAGCCGGGCGGCCGCGATCGACCGGGCCGATGTACTGCGGCTGAGCAATGACGTAGCGTGCGTGGCCGGTCTCGTCTGCCTCGATGGCAACGGGAGCCTCGAGCATCATGAGCTCGACGCCCTCGGCAGCCGCGCTGTCGATCTCGGCGTCAAGAGCGGTCATGTCCTCGCGACGACGACGGTAGACAACCGAAACCTGCTTCGCGCCGGCGCGGACAGCGGAACGAGCGCAGTCCATGGCGACGTTGCCGCCGCCGATGACGGCGACGCTCTGGCCGGTGAAGTCGGGGTAATCGTCATCGCCGATCTTACCCAGGATGTCGACGGCGGAGTAAACGCCCTCGGAGTCGATGCCGTCCATCTTCAGCAGCTTGCCGGAGTGAGCACCGATGGCGACGTAGATAGCGTCGTACTCGGCGTGGATCTCGCGCATCTTGGCCTCGTCGACATAGCACTCGGTCTCGACCTCGATGTTGCCGACGGACAGGATTGCGTTCAGGTCCTCATCAAGACGATGGCGCGGGAAGCGGTAAGCCGGGATGCCGTAGCGGGTCATGCCGCCAAGCTTCTTGTGCATCTCGAAGACCTTAACGGAATGGCCCATCAAAGCCAGATAGTAAGCACAGGTCATACCGGAAGGGCCACCGCCGATGACGGCGACGCGCTTGCCGGTGTCGGGAAGGCGCTTGGGAGGCTCGACCGTGTCAGCGGCGCGCTGATCGACGGCGAACTTCTTAATGCCGCGAATGTTGACCGGGGCGTCGATGAGGGTACGACGGCAACGGCGCTCGCAGGGATGCTCGCAGATAAGCGCGCAAGCAGTGGGGAACGGGTTGTCGCGACGGATCATGTTGATGGCGCCCGCGTAATCGCCGGCGGCCGTAAGGGCAATGTACGCCGGAACGTTCACGTGAGCCGGGCACAGGGTCTCGCAGGGAACGCGACGATAGTCGGCGTCCTCGCATGTCTTGTTCTTCACGTGGTTCTCGAACTCGCCTGCAAACGTCTCGAGGTACTCGAGCGCGATGTTGCCCGCGTTGTAACCAACGGCGCAGTCAGAAAGCTCCGATGCCATCTTGGCATAGGTCTTGAACTCCTCAAGGTCTTTCTCGGTAGCCTTCAGGTCGATCATCTTCTGCAGACGCTCGATCATCAACGGAATGCCGTGATAGCACGGAACGCACTTGCTGCACGACTGAGTCGTCGTCTGATACAGCTGTGCGAGCAGCACCTTCAACGGACATGAATCCGGCGACGTCGCTTGAAGGCTCCTCATGTTGTCTTCAACATAAGAGGTAAAGCGCTCTTCTTCGACGCCAGGAATACTAATAGTAAGCCGGCTCATTTAACCCTCCCCATCTCACCTAGATCTGTTGACCATCAAGCAGGAAAGTCCCTTTTCTTTCCCGCTTATTATCGATAACGATTATGCAATACCAAGTTGTCCTATCCAAACGAGGATATGGAAAACGGCATGCGGCAATCATTGCCAAATTACATACTATACTTTAGAAAATACCTGTTCAAACGTGGGTTTCGGTAGATACCGCTGATATAGGGAAACCTAAAAGGGCAATCGGCAAACGGTATCATAAACGATCGGCGGACCATGTTCACCGCGGCAAACCGAATGCGAAAAACCCTTGCAAGACGATTTCCGTCTTGCAAGGGCCCGAGTGACGATATTCAAGTTGGGCGCGCATAGCGCGAATGCTTGACCGAGCCGCAAAACGCAGTCATTGCGCACACGTGGACGACGCGAAAGCCGGCACAACACGAAGGCTGGTTACTCGCCCCAAACCTCCTGAGCGATCTCGCGAACAAGGGCGACCTTGGCCCACTGCTCGTCCTCGGTAAGCTTGTTGCCAATCTCGCAGCTGGCGAAACCGCACTGCGGAGACAGGTACAGACGGTCGAGCGGCACGTACTTCTCAGCCTCGCGGATGCGGGCGATAACGGCGTCCTTGTCCTCGAGCTCGGGGCTCTTGGTAGTGATCAGGCCAAGGACAACCTTCTTCTGACCCGAAACCTTCGCCAAAGGCTCGAAGCCGCCCGAGCGCTCGTCGTCGTACTCCAAAAAGTAAGCGTCCACGTTCTCGCTAGTGAACAGCGGGTCGGCGACGGAATCGTATGCGCCGCTGGAGAAGTAGGTGGAGTGGTAGTTGCCACGGCATGCGTGGGTGTTAATGGCAAGGTCATCGCCGGGCTTCGAAGCAATTACGCGGTTGTTGATATCAACCAGCGTGTTCATGTACTCCTTCAGCTCTTCCTGAGTGGAAAGGCCGGTAAGTTGCTTGGCCATATCGGAGTTCACGAAGCCGCCCCACGTGCAGTCGTCAAACTGCAGGTTGCGACCGCCCACAGCGTAGAACTCGGCCACGAACTCGGAATATGCAGCAACAACGTCCTCGGCGAATGCCTCTTTGGTGCCGAAAACCCCAAGCGTGTTGGCAAGTTCCTGCGCTCCAGTGAACTGGGCATAGAACTGACCAGGTGACGGAATGGTCAGCTTGGCGACGGTGTTCTCGTCCTCCTGAGCCTTCACGAACTTGAAGTGCTCGATGAAGGGGTGGTTCTTGGCGGAAAGACGGCCCTCGATGGTAACGTCATCGATTGCGGCCGCCTCGCCCTCGAAGGTGGTGTTGCCGGTTTCGGACTTCACGCGGCGAACGCCCTTGATGCCCCACATGAAGTCGAGATGCCAGGTTAAGCGACGGAACTCGCCATCGGTGATGCAGCGAAGGCCGGCTTGCTTTTCCTTGGCGATCAAGTCGAGGATGGCACGATCTTCAACTTCCTTAAGCTGGTCGGCCGAGATCTCGCCGCGCTCGAAGGAGGCGCGGGCGCTACGCAGGTAGTCGGGCCTGAGGAAGCTGCCGACCACGTCGAAGCGAAACGGTGCATTTTGTTTAGTCATGTCTTTCTCCCTTTTTTGAATAGGCGCCAGGCAGTGGTGCCGGACGCCGCAGTTGCGGTTTAACGGGAAAAGATTACCAAGCACCAACTTCCAGCGGAAGAACGGATAAGTTATACGTAGTTATCTGTCATTTCGCTAACTGGGTTAACGGGGAAAGTGAAGCGATGCCAGAAGACAGCCAACGCTTTCCTAACCCCGTCCGCACGAACCAGCACCCAAGAGATTAGCTGACAGCTAATGAATCGCGAGGAGGCCTTTCCTACTATTGAAAGATGTCATCAGCTTCTTCAATTAATCCGGAAAGGAAGATTCATGAGCAAAAACTCCGACCCTCAGCAGGCAACGGCCCAAAAGCCCAAATCAGCAATGGGGATCGCCTCCCTGGTTTTGGGCATCATCGCCCTTCTGACCTCATTCTTGCCGTTCATCAACAACGTTTCTGCGCTGTTGGCGTTCTTGGGCACCATCTTCGGCATCGTCGGGCTTGTTGCCACCATTCGCGGGACGCGCGCCGGCAAGGGAATGGCCATTGCCGCTGTCGTCGTGAACGTCATCGCCCTCATCATCGTAGTCGCATCGCAAAGCGCATATAGCGCCGCAATCGAGGAAGCGACCTCCACCAACGCCCCGACCGCAGCGTCCACGCAGTCTTCCACCTCTTCGGCTGCCGCAGCTAGCTCTTCCGCAAGCGCAAGCTCAGCAAACAGCAGCGTGCCCAAGGAATACACCTCTGCGCTCTCGAAAGCCAAAAGCTATTCCAACACAATGCACATGTCCAAGCAGGGCATTTTCAACCAGCTCACCTCTTCTGCCGAGCAATTCTCCAACGAAGCTGCCCAATACGCAATCGACAACCTCGAAGCGGACTGGAACGCAAATGCCCTTGCAAAAGCAAAGTCCTACCAGAAGCAGATGAACATGTCCCCGGGCGCTATTCATGACCAGCTCGTCTCTTCGGCAGAGGGATTCACCGAAGACGAAGCGAATTACGCCATCGAGCACCTGGAACAATAAGTAAAGCGTCATTACGCACGACCGAAAACAAGGACGGCTCTCGGCACCATTGCCGGGAGCCGCTTACTTGTCTAAGCCCACGAAACTTAAGAATCCCCTATTATTAGACGGATCAGACACCCATCACAGAAGGACGCCGTGAACGAACCGCTAACAGAAGAACTGCTCGACGAACTGCTTGACGCCCCGAACCCAGCGACATTCGCCAGTAAGCACGGCATCGGCAGCCTATCGCTCTCCGATTACCTTCAGCACCTTCTGGACAAAAAGCAACTGAAACGCCCGGACGTGATTCGCGACGCCGGGCTAAACAGCACCTTCGGCTACCAAATATTCACGGGCGCCCGAAAGCCGTCGCGCAACAAGCTTCTGCAAATAGCGTTCGCAATGAAGCTGGATCTTAAAGAGACCGATCGACTTCTGCAAGCAGGCGGATGGCGAGCCCTCTACTGCAAGGATCGCCGCGACGCGATCATCATCTTCTGCGTCTCTCACCAAGCCGACCTGCGCAAGACCGATGAAGAACTCTACCGCTTCGGAGAAGAAACCATCTGCCAGAAAGATTAAGGAAGTCGCCGCCGCAACCACCGAAGGCGATATCGCAACGTCGGTTCGCAAGTCGCTGCTATCATGATCCATATGGACAACGAACTTGAACAGATGATCAGCCAATTCGATAACGGCGGATTCCGCATCGACGCCCTTCTTAAGGACGGCGAATCCGAGCGCACTGAGCGCGTGTATTGGACGAAATCCGGCGCCGATCAGGGCCCGTTCATTCGTAAAATCATCAAGCTCGATTCGGGCCTGGGCAGTGCTTACGAAGATGTTTTCGCAGCTCAGAACTCGGGTGTTGTCTTTCGCCATCTGCCCCACATCTTCGATTGCCGTCGCGACGGCGACAGCCTTGTCGTGATCATGGAGTATCTCTCGGGCCGCACGCTCGAAGATGAGGTTCGCGATGCGGAAAACGGGCGCGATCTTGCCTGTCGCCTATTCCCGCAGATCTGCGACGCCACCACCGAACTTCACGAATCCTTGGGCAAACCAGTGATCCATCGCGACATCAAGCCGTCCAACATCATGGTCACCTGGGATAACGTTTATCTCATCGACCTTGGCATCGCGCGCAGCTTTTCCGAAGGAGCCACCGCAGACACTCGACAATTCGGCACGCGCTCCTATGCGCCGCCCGAGCAATTCGGCTACAAGCAAACCGACGTGCGAAGCGACGTATATGCACTGGGCATGCTGCTGTACTTCATGCTTACGGGAGAAACGCCCGATCCGATGCTTGCAGCCACGGGTTTCGCCGACCGCAACGTACCTCCTTCGCTTAAGAAAGTCCTGAGCAAAGCCACTGAGTTCGATCCGACGAACCGTTATCGTAGCGCAGCCGAACTTCGCGACGCGTTCGTCAAAGCAACGAGAATCAAACCAGCGGAAAGCAACTCAAACCAAACAAGCCGCACACCCGAGATGAAATCAAGCACCAAAACCAACCCTGCGAAAATGCGGCGAGGCTTGCTTTCGCGCATTCCCCGATCCGTCGGATTAGCCTGGGACATCATATTGCTCGCCTACTGCGCGCTTGTCTTTGCCGTATGCGCGGTCAGCACCTTCAACCCCGGCAACACCGCGAGCGCACTCCTTTCTTTTGATGAGCGTCTTATATCTAACCTAGCAGTAGGCCTTCTCTTGATCGTGCCCATGTTCCTTGTCTGCGACCGACGACCGCTGCATAAATGGCTCCCCAAGCTCAAGGAAGTATCGATACTTAAGCAAAGCCTGATCGTTCTTGCAATCGTTACGGGCATCACGCTCTTCCTGATGATCTACCTGCAGGTTATCGGTTACCAGCCGCTTTAAGCACCCGCAAATCACCCGCGGCAAGATCGCCCTACAAGGCACCCGATCGAGCTTGCCAGAATCACCGCAACTCGCGCCCTATTACCTACGACCACCCCGCACACCAGAAGCAAACGAAAAAAGGGTTCGCAGCGTAAGCTGCGAACCCTTTGTGCATCCGAAGATGTTTGCGGTTTGCGAGACCGCGAAAGCCTGATGTTAGTCGAGGCTCTCGACGCAGTGAGCCATGGTGCCCTCGGGAACCTTAGCGCCCTCAACCTCGCGAGCAAACTTCTCGAAGTCGGAGGAAGCAGCACCGGGCATCTTGAACTCGGCGGGAACGACGCGCTCGACCGGAACCTCTTCCTGAGCAGGAAGCTGGGGGATCCACTCGTAAGGAATACGATAGGCGCGATACAGCAGAGCCATGCCAACCTCGGGGTACAGGTACTCCCAAACGATTTCCTTCTCAGGGGTAACCTCGCGGATGGTAGCAGAGCAGCCCTCGCAGATCAGCGTGTTGCCGTTGGGCAAACGCTGAGCGTCAGAGGTCAGCGGGCTGTAGTGGTAGTTGGCGTTGAAGTTGAAGTCGCCGTCCATGACATGCGGCTCACCGTCGTACTCCCAAACGATCTCGAGCGTGGTGGGATCGAACTCGACGATACGAGAGTAGTCGCGGCGGGTAACCTTGACGCCGGTCTTGGAGAACTGGTTCGGTGCGCCGTAGCCAGCCCAACCGCCATTGTCGTAGACCATGACATGGCCCTCGCCCGGCAGACCCTTGGGGATCATGTGGGTATGATGCGGACCAACGATGGTGCCGAACATACGGAGCTCGGGGGTCTTGGTGAAGTCGGGGCCGACGCGCCAGACAATCTCGCCGGTCTCATGGGAGACGATCCACATGATGTTGGCCTCGCGGGAGTCCATGATGATGTTCTCGGGGTTGAAGCGCTCGTCGCCCTCGTCGAACCAGTGGTTCGGGCCCAGGTAAGATGCGCAGTTCACGTGGAAGATGTCGCCCTGACCCTCGGGGCCGCAGTGCTGGGTGTTGGGGTTGCGGAACATGGCGTTCTTGATGGTCTCATCAAGACCGAACTCGTTGAAGTGGTCGAGCATGTTCCACTCCCAGAGGATGTTGCCCTCGCGGTCGATCTCGATCAGGCGGTCCTCAAGCAGGAGCTGCGGGGAGATCTTGGGCTTGCGCACGTCGTTGTGCGTGAGGAGCAGCATCTTGTCGAAGTTGGGGTCGGGATCCATGCCCGGGACCCAGTAACCAACGGGGTTGCCAGAAACCTGGTAGTCATGATGCTGACGAGCGCTCCAGTAAGGATCGCCATCGTCGACAACTTCCTGGTTCTTGTTGAAGGTCCACTCGACGTTGCCATCGATATCGATCATGGTAAGGTCGCCCATGTCCTGATAACCGAAAGCAGCACCACGAGGAGCGCGAGTGACGATTACATGACCGCCGGGAAGAACGCGGGGCGGGAAGCCATTAACGTCTTTGTAAAAACGAACGATCTCGCCATTCATGTTGATGATAGCGACGCCCTTGCCAGGTGCGGTGAAAACGGTGTAGCCGTTCTGGCACCTCTCCGGATCGTAAATGGTGGTGCCAGTAGGATAAATAGTCGGCCTACCCATAGTGCACTCCCTTTCCCTAAAGCGATTAATATTGCTGCGGCGGACTCTCCACCGCCCATTACCCCTCAATCATACTCGAGCCAAATCGTATTTTTCATAGGGATAACCGATGGCAGTGCAGCCGCCATCATAGGAAAAATCGATTTGCAATATCTGGAAGACATGCTTTGTCGAGGCTAAGGAATCCAGCCGAAACCCTGCCGAATCCAACGTTTCAACGCCGCCGGTTCGCCTGGTTTTCAATTCGTCCCCACATATATATAGATCGATGAAAAAGAAACGCCAGGCCGATTCAGCCTGGCGTTTCAGTCGGTTGACCTGCAATCATGCGAAGCGCTACTGGCAGTCGGGGCACAATCCCTCGAACACGACGAAGTGTCCCGAAACCTGATAACCCGATTCCTGTTGAGCGATTTCATCAAGTGAGGAATCGTAGTCCATGATGGCATCGGCCATGCAACCGCAGTTAGTGCAAACGACATGACTATGATCGTCGGTTCGGAAATCGTAATGATTTCCACCGGGCGCCTGAACTGAAAGGATCTCGCCGCTTTCGGCAAGCAGATTCAAGTTGCGGTACACCGTGCCCATGCTGACCTTGGGGTCGCGCTCGTGAACGTATTCGAACACCTGGTTGGCATTCGGGTGGTTGTGAAGCGATTTGACTGCGTTCAACACCAGTTCGCGCTGGTGCGTGTTTCGGCGAAGAACCATGAGCGTGCCTTTCCTTCCATGCCGGCGGCAAGACAGCAAGCTGCGGAGCCGTCGTTGATTACTACGCAGTATAGCAAATTTGTCAGTAATGGGAATTGTTCTTAGTAAAGAAAGATACCCAAGTGCAACTACACAGGCGAACGGGGCGGGTTAATCCAACAAGCGCCCAACACTGCTCAGACAAGGGGCGCGGCACTTTCTCTCGCAAATCCATCAACCCGCCAAATGACTCGGCGACCATGCTAAACTTCCCTCAACTACACGACCGAAAGGGCGGACGCGATGACCAAGCCTAGCAACAGCAACGAGAGCGTTTACGACGTGGCGATTATCGGCGGCGGACCCGCTGGACTGACGGCGGCGATCTATCTAGGCCGCGCACGCTATCGCGTATTGGTCATTGAGAAGGAGCGTTTCGGCGGCCAAATGGCAACCACAACCGAAATCGCCAACTACCCCGGCATCGCTAACGTGTCGGGCGAGCAGCTCGCACGCACCATGTTCGATCAAGCCGCATCATTCGGCGCAGAGCTCCTTATCGCCAAGGCAACCGCACTCGACATGAACGAGCCAGTGAAAACGGTTCATACCGATAAGGGCGACATCCATTGCCTCGCCGTTCTTTTGGCAACTGGCGCGGCTCCCCGCCGCATCGGATTCGGCGGCGAAGACGACTTCGTGGGCCGCGGCGTCTCGTACTGCGCAACTTGCGATGGTGCCCTATTCGCTGGGAAGGAAGTACTGGTTATCGGCGGCGGCTACCAGGCTGCCGAGGAATCCATCTTCTTGGCAAAATATGCCAAGAAGGTCACCGTTATCATGCGAAAAGGTGACTTCAGCTGCGCGAAGTCGGTTGCCGAAGCAGCCTGGAAGCACCCGAAGATCGAGGTCTTCCCCAGCACGCGCGTCACGCGCATCACAGGCGACACCGCCATCCGCGCTGCCGTGCTGGAAGACACCATCACCAAGGGTCGCGAAACCTGGCGCCCCGAAAACCCCGATGAATCGTTCGGTGTGTTCGTGCTAGCAGGAAGAAAGCCCGCAACCACGCTGATCAAAGGCTTGGCGGAATGCGACGAGGACGGCTCCTTGCTAGTGAACGAGCGCTCAGAAACGTCGTGCCCCGGCCTTTTCGCGGCAGGCGACGTATGCAAAAAGGAGCTTCGCCAGGTGGCAACCGCCGTCGGTCAGGCAGCCGCTTGCGCCACCCAGCTAGAGCGATTCCTTGAGGATGCGCGCAAGACAACGGGCATCACGCCGGAGCAACCGCCGAAGAACGAACGCGTTACCTCCGTTGCGGCATCCGTGCGCCAAACTGCAGCAGGTTCCGACGATGCCGAGAACAGCCTGCTTACGGCAGAAATGCGCGAAATCCTTGCCCGTGCCGCCCAGCAGATGAAAGCCAAACTGGTGCTCAAGGTTTCACTGGATGAGCGCCCGGTTTCGAAGAGGCTCCGCGAATTAATGAACGAGCTAGACGCCTGTTTCGACCCCATCGCCGTTGAGATGGAAGAGAGTCCTTCAGCCCAGACGCTTCCGCGCATCGACATCTGCCGCGAAGACGGCGCTTGGACAGGACTTGCGTTCCACGGCGCACCCCTTGGACACGAGTTCGACCCCTTCGTTGAGAGCCTGATCAGCGCCGCAAATAATAGCGATTCATTAGATGAAGCGGACAAGCAGCGCATCTTGAGCATCGAAAGCCCCATGCGCCTGCAGGTTGCTGCGGGCCTTGACTGCCTTCGCTGCCGCAACACCATCATCCCGGTCGAGCAGGTTGCCTCGCTGAACGGCAACGTTACCGCCGAGATCTACGACATTGCGCACTTCCCTGCCCTGCAGGAGCGCTACAACATCATGAGCGTGCCATGCCTGATCGTGAACGACGGCGAGATCGTAAGACCCGGCGGCACGGTGAACTCGATGTCCGACCTGCTAGCGCTCATCTCGTAGCGGAATCGTCCGCCCCTCAAGAGCGACGGACGAAAAGCCGCTATTTGATAACGCTGAAGCTGCTGGCCTGACCGGCCTTCTCTCGCCTGTTCACCGTCAGCGTGACAAGCATGCCCACAACAATGGGGAAGTAGAACGTCAAGAAACGCCAAATGAACGTGGAGAGGGCAACCAAAGATGCATTCGGATAGATGGCGCCGAAGAACAGCGCGTAGCTGGTTTCGGCAGCGCCCATGGCACCTGGCGTGGGAACGAACGACGAGATCATGTACACGAACGCCTGGCATGAGATAACGGTGAGGTAATCGCCGTTGCAGCCAAGACCGCGCATGATGACGTAACTGATGGTGAAGTACTCAAGCAACTGGAAGAACGTGACGCCCATGCTCTTGAAGAACAGCTTCGGTTTCTTGAACAGATAATGCATTTCGGCGTAGGCATCGTCGATGGTCTTGGTGGTGTCGGCGATCTTGGTTTCGGGATCTTTCACGATGCGCAATTTCGCACCAAGATCGAACCCGAAACGTACCAGCTTCAGAATGCCGCTGCGCCAAAATGCAACGGCCAGCAGCATGGCCAGCAAGCCCAATCCGCCAATGAACCCGATGACAACCAACACCATAAGCGCCGGGTTCTCGTCCATGAAGTAATGGAAGCGGAACAAAAGCACGAGCGCGCAAAACGTGCTGGTTGCAACCTGGTACGTGACGAAACGGCACAGCAACATGGGCATGCTCTTGGAAAGCGGCATGCCGAAGCGGCTGTAATAGTACGCCTGGAAGGGCTGACCGCCGCTGGATAGCGGCGTGATGCAGTTGAAGTATTGGCCGATAACCGTGCAGGTAAACGTTTTCGAGAACTTGAACTTGGGGAACGTGTCGGACGAGAAAACCTGCATGCACACAGATTCAAGCACCCAGTAGCCAACCACCATGGCCACGCTCAGCAGCAACCACTGCCACTGCATGGTGGAAAGCGCGTCGGCAAGGTCCTCGCCTTCGCCGGCGAACACCAAGTAGCCAATCAGCATGCCGAAGGCGAAAATGCACAGCACCATGTTCAGGAAACGACCCTTCACATGGGGACGCTCCATAGCCGTCTCGGGCGCGATCTCATTCAAGAGATTGGGCTCTAGAAGGACGTCCTCTGTCTTTTTCTGATTGGAATCGGGCATGTCTGCTTCTAATCGACGGCGCGTTACGCGTACTTGAAGATCTTAGCACCAACGTTGTAGCCGAACTTCGCGACTGCGCGACCAAATGCCGTCTTCCTGTAAACAAGTCCAGCGAAGGTGGCGTGAAGCCTTCGGTACAAAACGGGATCGGTTGATTTCAGATACGCCCACAGCTCATCGTTGGCGACGATGGACTCGGGGGTGTTTATCTGGAACAAATGAATGGACGAAACGGTCATCATAGCCGAGAGGTAACGCAAGCTGCAGCTAGCAAGGCGCGGGCTAATAGCTTGCAGTCCGGCGTAGTCGAAACCGTCAATGGCAAGATGCGTTGCGTGAATCTGCTCGTTGATGTGCTTCTTCAGCACGGCGGGCTCAACCGATTGCCCCTCGCGACCGATGGTGTACCAATACAGATCGCAGTCGTGATAGTACAGCGTTTTCACGAAACGCAACGGCTTAAGCATAAGGAGGCTGTCCATGTACGACTCGCCCTCGGGAAGCACCAGACCGCTTTCGCGCACAACACTGGTGCGATAAAGCATGCTGTGGATCATGAGGTACTGGTCGATTTTCGGTTGGGAAAGATCGTCCCAGGTCACAACTTTGTCATGAGGGATGAGCTTGCGATACTGAATAGTATGATGCGCGTTTTCCTCAACCTGGTTGTACACATAGTTGACCACGAACAGATCAACCAGCGAATCGGCCGCATCAAGCTCTGCCAGCTTCGCAAGGACCTCTTTCAGAACCGCCGGATCAAGCCAGTCGTCAGAATCCACAACGTAGAAATACTCGCCTTTGGCAAGCTCCAAAGCATGGTTGATAACGCCGCCCCAGTTACGGTTTTGCTGGTCAACGGCCACAATAACATCAGGGTATTTCTGCTGATAAGCGCGAGCAACCTCAAGCGTGTTGTCTTTGGAGCCGTCGTTGACGACAAGAACTTCCAATGCGCTACCCGCATCGACCAGGGTATCCAGGCACTGATGCAAGAACGAACCCGCATTGTAAGCAGGCACGGCAAGCGTGAGGAGTTTGCGATCGGGCATATCTCGTCGTTTCGGTCGGTGATAGGGCCGCCGAGCGCACAGCACGCACTCGGTCGTAGACATCCATATTAACGCAGTCACCAACCTAATTCCCACCGATCACCCTACTGCGCATAATCTACGATCCCCAGCGATGTCCATCGGAATCGCCGTCAGATCAGCCAGGCAAGAGCTTACAGAGGTCGACCCCCCCCATGGAGGCGCAAACGCAGCCACACTGGCTTCCCCAGCAAGCCGTTTCCGCAGGTAAAACTTTGCAAAAGCAAAACAGGCTGCCAGGCGAGCCCGCGCAAGATACGGTTCGTTTATGGAGCGAACCGCGATTCTCTAGAGAGATGGTTTCATTTGTGAAACCCTAGGCAATGGAAACCCCACCAACTTGCTACCAAGCAATATGGGGCCGTTTCATCAGGAAGATCGACCAATGAAGGAAATCAAGAACGAGAACGTCGAAACCGTCGGCAACGCCGACACCGTAACCACCGAAAGCAAGGGCCTGGGCGCCTGGCTTTCCTGCGACCAACCCCACCTTGGCGCAGTTGGAACCCTTGCGCTGCTGGTAATCGCATCGCTCCTTACGCCTTTGGCGCTTGACATGTACACCCCGGCCATCCCGCACATGGTTCAGTACCTGAACACCGATGCGGCTGCCGTGAACCTTACGCTTGTGGGCTTCTTCGCCTTCAACGCCATCGGCCTGTTGCTTTTCGGCACGATGAGCGACAAATACGGACGCAAGCCCGTGCTTCTTGCCGGCGCCGGCGCCTACACCCTGGGCAGCGCGCTTTGCGCCATCGCCCCCACCATCGAATTCCTTATCGCCATGCGCGTTATCCAAGCGTTGGGAGCCGGCGCCGTGGGCGCAATCGGCACCGCCGTGGTCAAAGATGCATTCAAGCCTGCCTATCGCGAGAAGGTCCTGTCCGTCGTGCAGGTCATGTTCGTCGTTGGTCCCGTGTTCGCCCCCGTTATCGGATCGTTGCTGCTGCAAGTCCTTGACTGGCGCGGTATCTTCGTCACGCTGACCGTGATCGGTGTGCTTATTCTTGCCATGGGCCTGATGTTCTCGGAATCGCTGCCGAAGAACCAGCGCACGCGCGACAACATCCTGCCCACCATCGGCCACCTTACCTGGGTGCTGAAAAGCAAGCCGTTCGTGCTGTTCCTGCTGACCATGGCGATGTTCAACCTGCCGTTCATGGCCTACATCGCCGTCGGTTCATACATCTACATCGATGCATTCGGCCTGTCCGAACTGGGGTACAGCGCGTTTTTCGCCGTTGGCGCCGTAGCGGGCAGCGTCGGTCCGTTCATCTGGCTTTTCGTTCAGAAATTCATGAGCGCGAAGACGTTCACCACCGTGCTTTTGACCGTCAGCGTCGCCGCAGGTTTCGCCCTTATGGCGTTCGGCGGCATTTCGGAGTACACGTTCTGCGGCTTGTTCTTGCTGTTCATTCTTGCAGAATCATGTGCACGCCCGTACAGCACCAACATTCTGCTGAACCAACACGACGGTGAGACCGGCGCCGCAAGCTCGGTGATCAACTTCACGCACACAGTATTCGGCTGCTTCGGCATGCTGCTGGCTGTGCTCCCCTGGCCGAATTACATGTTCGGCGTGGGCGCGATCATCGCGATCTCCACCGTCATCGCGTTCGTGTTCTGGGCTTTCATCCTGAAAGGAGCCGTTGTCGTGCGAGGGCTCAACGACTAGCGGCAAAGACGCAGCGAGGCCACAACCGGCACCATCACGTGCCACACGCATCCGCGAACCAGCTCGTCGCGCAAGGCAGCACGTGCTATTGATGCTCGTGGCGCTCGCTCAGAACCTTCATCCCCTCAACGTAAACGAAGTCGGTGATGCCACGTTTCGACGTGGCTCCCGTCTTCTCTAGAATATGCTTGATATGCGTGCGTACGGTGTTCTCAGAGATATAGAACTCGTTGGCGATGAATGACGCACTGCGCCCCAGCACCAAATACGGCAACAGTTCGGCTTCGCGACGCGACAAGCCGAACTTCTCGCTGACGGCTTCAGAAGCGCGCCAGACGAATGTCGAGCTCAACTGAACGCCACCGGGGGCTACGCCACCTTTCGCACTGCCGCCCACCTGCGGCGCAGCCTGCAGCTCGGGGCCCTTCGTAACTTGCGTTCTGCTTTCCGCCTGCCTTGCGTCGGCCGACGCCGCCAACACTTCCGCATATTTCTCACGGGCAATGGCAGCCTTGCTGTGGCGGTCTTCCGCTTCGCGAGCGCCCTTGTTGGACATAAGACCCCACACGATGATGGCACCCACGGCCATAGCCGAGAACATCGACGACGACAATCCGAAGCTGATGGAAAGCTCGTTGACAAAGTACGCGATAGTGACGCCGGCCAGCCTGAATAGAAGGAACACCGAACGGGCAATGGCGCCGATGATGACGCCGCTTACGCGTTCGTCATACGAAACCGTTACCACCATGATCCAAACAAGGATCTCCAAAATAGTGAAGCCCGAGTCCATAACGCTGCCAACGACCAGCGGGCCCTCAACGAAAAACAGCGGGAACAAGGCGCACGACAAAACGATGACCGGCGCCGCAACCTTGTACAACAAGTCAACGTCGATGCGTTTGCGCGCCAAGATAGTGAACAGGAACAGCAGGAAACCCACCACAGCCGAGATGGCCAAGGGAACACGATGCGTCTCTTCCACCGACGCCAAAGCAATCAGGGACGACTCCCAAAGATACCCGAACAAGAAGCTGAACAGCGCCGATGCAACCAAGATGTCGGCCATTTTATGGACCGCGACGGAAAGCCCCTCGCGGTGGTCCACCATTTCGCGGCACTCGTCCTGACTTTGGCACCGAAGAAGCAGAACCCACGAAATCGCAGGCAAAAACGCCATGTAAGCGAAGTCGGGCAGAATGGTGATCTCATCCAAAAGGTCCACGAAGAAGTAAAGCCCCACGGTCAGAACGAACGTCAACGGAAGCGCCACCGTAGTGACATCGGGGTGAAGGCGTCCATAAACGCGCGCCCAAGCAACCCAAAGATAGCCGTACGATATGCCCGTCATGAAGCACCCAATGAAGAACGCCGTCGGCTCGTCAACGATGCCGTATGCGGGCGATTTCATGGCCAAAATGCCAATGATGGCGCCCGAAACGAAAAGCCAGTCGGGCAGCTCTGCGAACGAACCGGGCTTGCGGTACTCGTTGATGGCAAGCAGCACCATGGTAAGGATGCTCACGCCAAACGAAAACACCAATAAAGCTGTGGACATAACCTGAGGGCCGGAGCCTTCGGGCAACAAGGTTGAAGTGCGCATGGTGAGCATGGTGCAAGCCCACGCGAAGGCCATTCCAAGGTGGCGCAGGCGAAGCTGTGAAAGCAGATACACGGCTGGCGACATGCGTTTGCTCGCCAGCTTCGAACCCTTCACCTCATTCGAAGCAAGCGGTTCCGTCGAATTGTTTTCCTTCGACGCATCCACGTGCGATAGCACCTTTCTCGGGGGATATCCTCGGCGTCCCGAACCTTGAGAATCCCCAGGTTTCCCTTGCGCGATTCGGGAATCACCAGTCTATTAACCTGCGGTTTCGCATTCTATCACCAGTTTCTGATGATTTACCTGAAAGCCTGTTCAACGGCGCGAATCGCGAGAACCTGATGATTCGGCGGGGCGGAAAACACGCCAAAATCAAGCCACGCAAACGCAACCGCAACGAGGCAGCGAAAAGCCAAACCCCCTCGCAGCCTCTCTCACCGATGCGGGAGCGAGCGAATTTCACAACGAGATGAAAGGGGACTAAACTCGAAGAATCGGCCAGAACCTCGCAACTGCATGCTCGCCGAAATGCGCTTCGATCGAATCGTTTAGCAAGAACAACAAGCTCCTTCGGCGCATCCCGACAAGCAGCGAAGCACCACCGACATTAAACCTATTCGAATGAGAGAAAGGGGTACGATATGCCAGCGAATAACACCAAGACGAACGGCGTTGGCCTGAAAGCCCTTTATCTGAAGGAAGACTACTGGGCGGTATGGATCGGCTTGACCACCATCGTCATCGGCCTGATCGTGTGGGCCGCGGGCGGCAATCTGAAGTGGCTGTCCGTTTCCATTCCCTCGTACACCAACTTCGCGGACATGCCCGCACTGGTTGCCCCAGTCCTCCCTAAAGCCCTTGTTCTTTTCGTAGTGCTCGCAACTGTGTTCAGCTGCGCAATGAAGATCATGGGGCATCAGGTTTCGATCTTCCTCAAGGGCTTCACCCTGCTGTTCGTCATGGCAGTCATCGTGCAGATCCTTGGTTCTTGGAGCGTTGCGAAGACCCTGAATCTTGAAGCACCCGTCATGGCCCTTATCGTCGGCATGATCATCGGCAACTTCGTGAAGATCCCCGACTGGTTCGATGAAGCCATGCGCACTGAGTTCTACGTGAAGACCGGCATCGTCTTCATGGGCGCCACCCTTCCCTTCACGCTGATCCTTCAGTCCGGCCCGGTCGCTTTCGGCCAGGCAACCGTGATCGCCGTTTCCACCTTCCTGGTTATCTACTTCGTGGGCGCGCATGTCTTCAAGCTTGAGAAGCCCTTCGCTGCTACGCTGGGCGCAGGCGGCTCCATCTGCGGCGTTTCCGCTTCGATCGCCATCGGCTCGTCCGTTAACGCCAAGAAGGACCACGTCTCCATGGCTATCTCGATGGTCGTTGTTTGGGCAACCATCATGGTCTTCCTGCTCCCCATTGTCTGCCGCGCTCTGGGCCTTTCCGACGGCGCTTCCGGCGCTTGGATCGGCACCTCCGAGTTCGCTGACGCCGCCGGCATCGCAGCCGCCGCTCAGTTCGGCGACGGCGCCCTGACCACCTTCACCCTTATGAAGGTTGTCGGCCGCGACATCTTCGTCGGCATCTGGGCCTTCATCCTGGCTATCATTTCCGTCACCCTTTGGGAAGCCAAGAAAAACGGCGGCGAGAAGCAGAAGCCGTCCGCAGGCGTTATCTGGGAGCGTTTCCCGAAGTTCGTCCTGGGCTTCTTCATCGCCTCGATCATCATCACCGTTGTCAACCTCAGTGTTTCCGCAGGCGACGCAAGCGCCATTAACTCGGCCGTCGTCTCGCCCATCAAGAACCTCCGCGGCTGGGCATTCGTCCTTTGCTTCCTGTGCATTGGCATGACCACCCGCTTCAAGGATCTTGCCTCTACCGGCTGGAAGCCCGTCGCCGCATTCACCGCTGGCGTTGTCGTGAACGTCGCACTCGGCTTCCTGTTCTCGACCGTCATCCTGAACGACTACTGGACGGCCGTCGGCATGTAAGCAGCTTTGGCCGCCGAAATCGCCGAAACGAAACATGGTTCGCAAGCGTTCGGCTAGGCAATCGGGGCGCAGGCCCGCTCATAGAGCTTGCGCCCCGCTATTCAATCGCACGATTCGGCTGCAAGCGGGGCACGATGAACCTGGATAACGTCCGTCGATTCCGACCGGTTCCTTCCCCTGCACAACACCTCCCTCCCAAATAGGATCGACCCGAGAACGCGTTTCTCGCTTGCAACCGCAATTGAATCGAGGTTAGGAACGAACATGCTCGCAATCGGAAAGAACGTTAAAGAGACCTGCATTCAAGAAGCCTGCTTCTTCCTTCCGTTTTTCGAATCGGGCGAGTGGCGCACCAAAGATAAATCACCCTGGCAGAAGTTCGTGAAGCAGGACGTTGATGCGCAAACCGTTCGCGACCTTGCCGAATACACGAACAATCGCATGACGCGCAGCGCCGCGATCATCGACTTCCTTACCGAGCTTCACGACGATTGGGAAATTTCGCCCCGCAAAGACGGCGTGTTCTTGGAAACGGCCACGATGAGCGCCGAGGACATTCTCCCGAAACTTGAAGCCGCTGGCTTCAACGGATCCGACTTCGTGCTGTACACCGAGTACACTCGGAAATGGGGAATGCTGTAACCACCGCACGTTTGCGTGCGAACTGCCCCAAATAGCTGGTAGCTCCGCAAAACGAGAAGCCCAGGCTGGCGTTCTCCCACTCCTACACAGCCTGCGGATTCCTTCCTCATAGGGGCGCGACGTCAATCCCTTATCGGACGTCGCGCCCTCTTCACGTAGTTTTGCCCCCTCTTCGTTGTTCGGAGTCGAAATCGACTTGTAACGCAAAATGCGCGTCTTACACAAAGGCATCGGCGCAAGTCGATGCCTCTTTCCCATTCGTTTGAATTCGTGCGATTTTCTGTGCGATTATCTGGGCGTTCGTAAAAAGTTGCTTGACTAAAACAAGCAGCGAGTTAGCATAGGCTAATAAGAAGCGAGTACACATGAGGAGCAACCATGCCATACATCGCAGGAATGAGCCTGGGCAGCTGGATCCTTATCATCGCCATTGCGATCTGGGCCTTCATTGCCATCAAATGCTATTTCTTCGGCGGATTCAAAAAGCACGGCGATAGCAGCAAGCCGCACGTCGGTTCGTGCTGCGGCGGAGGCGACCAAGCATACGTCCAAAGCGCCTGCGCCGGCTGCGCCAAGCGTAACGGATGCCATTCCGCGGCCACCGACAAAAACGCCGTCACGCCCATCATCAAGGAAGTGAAATAGCCCAATAGAAAAGCGATCCGGATAATCGGGTCGCTTTTCTATTGACGTAGAACAAGAGACGCCCATTGACTTCGTACGTCTGTTCGCATAGCATAAACGAACAGACGTACGAAGTTTGGATGCTCTCATGGATTTGATTGAAAAGCTCGACATACTCGCCGACGCGGCGAAATACGACGTGGCCTGTACCTCGTCCGGTTTGTCGCGCGGCTCGAAGAAGGGCCAGCTGGGGAATTCCATGGGCGCAGGCTGCTGCCACAGCTTCACGCCAGACGGTCGTTGCATCACGCTACTGAAAGTGCTCCAAAGCAACGTCTGCATTTACGATTGCGCCTACTGCGTCAGCCGCGCAAGCAACGACGTCCGTCGCGCCACGTTCACCCCGGAAGAGCTTGCCGACCTTACCATCGGGTTCTACCGTCGCAACTATATTGAAGGGCTATTCTTAAGCTCGGGGGTCATTCGCAACCCCGACTACACCACCGAGCTCATGATCAGAACGCTCAAGCTTCTGCGCGAACAGCACGGCTTCCGCGGCTACATCCACGCCAAAACCGTTCCCGGCACCTCACCCGAACTTGTCGACCAACTTGGGCATTTGGCCGATAGGCTTAGCGTGAACCTCGAGCTCCCCAGCCAAAAAAGCCTTGCCCTGTTATGTCCTCAAAAGAACAAGCAGCAACTTATACAACCTATGCGTCAGATTCGCGACAACATCGCACAAGATGCCGAATCTCGCGGACTCGCCCGAAGGAAAAACACCTACATCCCCTCGCAGCGCCCCAAAACGCGCTCGAGGGCTTTTGCGCCAGCCGGTCAGTCAACTCAAGTGATCATCGGCGCAACGCCCGAATCCGACTTCCAGATACTCAACCTATCGCAGGCTTTGTACAAATCGCTCGCGCTTAAGCGCGTGTTCTTCAGCGCCTACCTGCCTGTCAGCGGCGATACGCGCCTGCCGCAAAACCATGCAGTTCAGCTCAACCGCGAGCATCGACTATACCAAGCCGATTGGCTATTGCGTTTCTACCAGTTCGACGTGTCGGAAATCATCAGTCAAGACGCACCCAACCTCGAGCTTGACCTCGACCCTAAGGCCGGGTGGGCTATCAATCACTTGGACGTCTTCCCTGTTGAGGTGAACGCCGCCCCGCTCGAACTGCTCTTGCGCGTGCCTGGTATCGGCCCGCGAGGGGCACGCCTTATCATTCGCGCGCGCCGAACCAATTGTCTGCGCGAAAATGAGCTCCGCAAACTTGGCATCGCTTATAAACGAGCGCGTTATTTCATAACGTGCAACGGTAAGTACATGGGCGCTGGCGTGCAATTCGACCCCGCCGCCATACGCGCGCAAATCGCGGAACCTATAGACGGCGGAAAACACGGCGCTCGCGCCGCGAAAACGCTTCCCGGACAAATGAGCCTGTTCGGAGACGAAGTTGGTCGCGCAAACATCGGGGTCGGCGACAAACGGAGCGAACAGCAAACGGCTATGCCCAACCAGCAAAACGCTTCGCACGCGCAGCCCGCGCTTCCCCAAGCAACGTCCATCGACGGGCTGTTCGGTTGGCAAAACGCCCTCCAAGGGCCGAACCGCGAGAAGGTACCTGCATGAGCAAGGAGGATGGAACGCCAAGCAATCTTCCCGTCAGCAACATCGCCTATGTCTACGACGGGTCGACCGAAGGATTGCTGTCAGCCGTGTTCCTTGCGTACGCAAATCACGAAAACCCGCAAGACATCATTCGCGAGGGGGCTTTTCAGCTACGCCTTGACCAAAGCGCGATTTACATCGAAACAAATACTCAGCATGCCGAGCGTGTTCGCAAAGGGGTCATTCGCAAATCGAACCAAAAAGCATGGGAGATCATCCTTGATGCGTCGCTTTCCGACGAGCCCCAGGCAGGAACAGCTATCTATCGGCTTATTCGCCTTATCATGAGCCGCCCTGCCAAGCAAAACGCATACATTCGAAACGAACTGACGGACCCCATTGTCGGCCCCGTTCTGAAACTGCACCACGCAGTGCGCAATGAACGTCATTTCATGCAAGAGCTCCTGCGATTCGAGCACTTCGATAACGACCTTTGGTTTGCCAAATGCAACCCCAACGCCAACGTGGTACCGCTTCTGATGGACTGGTTTTCGGCCCGCTTCAATACCCAACAGTTCGTCATCTACGACGAGGTTCACAACATCGCGGGCATCTACGATGGGGAAAGCTGGGTTCTGGCCGAAACAAGCAAGCTTGATCTTCCCGCTCACTCCAGCGACGAGGCTGTTATGCGAAGCGCTTGGAAACGTTTCTACGACGCTGTCTCCATCCCAGCTCGCTACCACCCCGAGCTCCGTCGACAGCATATGCCCAAGCGTTTCTGGAAGAACATCCTTGAAGTGCGCGACGAAGCACCGCTGGCGGGCACAGGTCGCAGCCTTCCGCAACAAACGCGCCGGGCTTTGACAGAAGCGGACACGGGCCGCAGCCTTCCGCAACCGAAACCGCAGGTCTTAGCGGCTGCGACCGCAACTAAACCTGTCAGCTCACGTTCTTGCACAGAATTTCCCGTTTTGCGAACCTAAAAGACCCCCATCCTTCGAATCATCCTTGCTGAACTAGACTTTTCCTTAAGAACTCATGGAAAGTCGGCCCCAACCGCGCTTTTGGATTAGCAGAACCGCACAAAACGGGAAAATCCGTGCACGCGAGCCGCCTTGCGGCACCGCAAGGCAACGAGGCAGCCGCACGCAAGCGAGCTGCAACGCCACCGGCCGGCATCACATGAGCGATCCAGCCTAACCGAAACCGCAGTCCAAAAAAGCCGTGGCCGCACCCAAAGGGGCACGGCCACGAACAAACTGAACTGCTTAGCCTAAGCTCGACTGTTACTTAACCTCAAGCTTGCCTTTCTCCTTGGGAGCCGGGCGGAACAGCATATACAGGATGCCGATCGCGCAAGCAATTGCCAAAACGAAGCAAGCATCGAAGCTACCACCAGCGGCCACACGGCCGAAGTTGTAGAACATCAGCGCCACAACGTAGGCCCACAGCATCTCGTAGCCGATAGCCGCCCAGAACCACTTGCCGAAACCGCCCATCTCGCGCTTGATGGCGCCCATTGCGGCGAAGCACGGTGCGCACAGCAGGTTGAACACCAGGAAGGAAAGGGCTGCCGCTGCGCCGAAGCCACCGGAGACTTCCTCCATGCTGGCAATAAGAGCCGTGGTCCAAGCGATGGTCGGATCGCCGCCGAACAGAACAGCCATGGTGCCAACCAGGTTCTCCTTGGCCATGAAGCCCGTGACGGTTGCCGCAGCAGATTCCCAGTTGCCCCAACCAAGCGGAGCGAAGATCCAGCAGAAGGCATTGCCGAACGCCGCCAACAGCGAGTTGTCCATCTCGGAAACCGCGCCGAATACGCCGTCCTCGAAACCGTAGCCAGACAGGAACCACACGATGATGGTTGCCAGAAGGATGATCGTGCCGGCCTTCTTGATGAACGCCCACGCACGCTCCCACATGCTGCGCAGCAAGTCAACGAAGCGCGGCATACGGTACTCGGGAAGCTCCATGATGTACGGAGTGGTCTCGCCCAAGAACGGCTTGGTCTTCTTCAGCATGATGCCCGAAACGATGATCGAACCGATGCCCAGGAAGTACGCCATCGGGGCAACCCACCAAACGCCGCCGAAGAACGCGGTGGAGATAAGAGCAATCGGGGGAAGCTTGGCCGAGCACGGCATGAACGTCGTGGTCATGATGGTCAGCTTACGCGAAGACTCCGACTCAATGGTACGGGAAGCCATGATGCCGGGAACGCCGCAACCAGTGCCGATGATCATCGGGATGAAGGTCTTGCCGGACAGGCCGAAGCGACGGAAGATGCGATCAAGGATGAAGGTAACGCGAGCCATGTAGCCGCAGCCTTCGAGGATGGCCAGCAAGAAGAACAGCACCATGATCTGGGGCACGAAGCCAAGGACAGCGCCAACGCCGGCAATGATGCCGTTGATGACCAGGTCGCTCAGCCAATCAGGCGAGTCAATGGCGGTAAGGCCATCCTCAACCAGAACAGGGATGCCAGGAACCCAGGGGCCGTACTCGCTCGGGTCGGCCTCGGGAACCTCGAGGGCGGCCTGGAAGTCTTCCAGGGTCACCTCGTGCTCGTCAACTTCGCCGGTCTCCTCGTCAACGATATGGGTCTCGGCTACAAGATCGGCCGCATCCTCTTCGAACGCAGCGAGAGCAGCCTGGCCCTCATCGGAATCAAGGTCGCCTTCGGCATCCTCACCTAGGTACTCGGAAATGGCATCAACATCGATGCCAGCCTCTTCAGCATCAGTCAAAAACGCGCTGATGTCGTTCTGGGCATCGTCAAAAGCGCCCGACTCCTCGTCGAAGGCCTCGCGACCCTGGGAGGCAACGAACCAGCCGTCGCCGAACACGCCATCGTTCATCCAGTCGGTGAAGTAACCGCCGACGGTGGAGATGGCCACATAGTAAACAAGGGTAATGATCACGGCGAAGATCGGCAGGGCCAAAATGCGGTTCGTAAGAATGCGATCGATCTTCTCGGAGGTGGTAAGACCCTTGATAGAGCGCTTCTGAACGCTGGGGATGAAGTTCACGATGAACTTATAGCGCTCGTTGGTGATGATCGCGTCGGAATGATCGTCGAACTCCGACTCGGCAGCGATGATGGTGTCGCTGCAGTTCACCTGGCCGCCGATTTTCTGTTCGGCAAGCTCATCGCGCTCGAACAGCTTAATAGCGTCGTAGCGCTTCATCTTCTCGGGGACGGAAGCGGGAAGCTTCTCCTCGATCTGCTTCAGGTAAACCTCGACTTCCTGGCTGAAACGCGGCGGAATCGGCGCCTTGCCGCCGCGGGCCTCTTTGACCACGGCAGCGGTAACGTCTTCAAGACCATCGCCGTGAAGAGCCGAGATCTCGACAACCGGGACGTTCAGCCTGCGGCTGAGCTCCTCGGACTTGATGGTGTAGCCGCGCTTCTTAACGATGTCCATCTGATTGAGGGCGACGACCATAGGAAGGCCGAACTCCATCAGCTGGGTGGTGAGATACAGGTTACGCTCGAGGTTCGATGCGTCCACGATATTCAGGATCGCACCTGCGTCGCCGCTTGCGAGGTAATCGCGTGCGATGACTTCTTCGTTCGTGTAAGGCGAAAGCGAATAGATACCGGGAAGGTCGACGAATTCGACTTCCTTGTCGCCTTTGAGGGTACCCGTCTTGCGCTCGACCGTTACGCCCGGCCAGTTGCCGACATACTGATGGTTGCCGGTGAGCTGGTTGAACAACGTCGTCTTGCCCGAGTTAGGATTACCCACCAAAGCAATTTTCACTGACATATGCTTTGTGCTCCACTCTGCGCGAAATCGCGCCCAAATCTCATGATTTTGCTTGACGTTCAATACTTGCTTCCCGCATGCGCACCGTTCATGCGCCGCGGGTTTGCGCGCCCGTTTGCTTGCGCTAAGGACTTGCGGGGCGTCTCCCACATGCCCGCAAGCAGCCGGGCTTACGCTAGATCTTCTCGACCTCGATGCCGCTCAGGTCGGACCTGCGCAGCGACAAATGGTAGCCGCGAACCGTCATGTCCACGGGGTCGTCAAGCGGTGCCACGTTCGTGATGGTGATCTCGGCGCCACGGGTGATGCCCATGTCCATGATGCGACGGCGCGTCTCACCCGTATCGTTCAGGCGAATGACACGACCGGTCTCACCCGGCTTCAAATCGTTCAGAGTCATTTCGTTCCCTCCTCCCCTGCTCTTCAGGGTCTTGAACTTGCACTCAAGCCTCCTTCGAAATCCATCTGCTTCGAGGGGAGCTTGAGGTAACACAAAGCTAACTTTGTGTTATTAACTGAGGATAACTTATCTCGTCGGTAAGATAAATAGTGACGTTTGATTAACAGTTATCGTCACATTTCTTATATATTCCCAGTTGAAACTGTTGTTTCACGTAGTCTAACTTCTTTTCGTTTAGCTAATTTATTTAGATACTTCGAACTTTTCGATGCATCAACCGCCCCAATTCGCAAAATCCGAAAAGCCAGCCACTCTTCCCCATTTGCAAAAAGTTCCCGCTCACACTGAAAGCACCCGCTCCCCCCCACTCTAAATCGATTCGAGTAAAAAATCGTGCCTTCGACCTGCCAAGACAAGTAATCGGGAAATGGTGCGCTAGAATGAACGGGTTTGACATCCGCCTAGGGTCGGCAAGCCGCCGAATCCCTCGGCAATATCGAAAGGTTCCACGTCGTGGCAGATCAGAACAAGCAAGTAGCTACCACCACCGACGAGACGGGCGCTCCTCGCGAGCACTTCGCCTCCCGCATCGGTTTCCTCCTTATCAGCGCGGGTTGCGCAATCGGGCTGGGCAACGTCTGGCGCTTCCCCTACATCACCGGCCAGTACGGCGGCGCCGCATTCGTCCTGATCTACCTGATCTTCCTGGTTATCCTGGGCCTGCCCGTCATGGTGATGGAGTTCGCCGTCGGCCGCGCAAGCCAGAAATCGTCTGCGAAGGCGTTCGACATCCTGCAGCCCTCGCGTAAGTGGCACTGGTTCACCTGGTGGGGCTACATCGGCTGCATGATTTTGATGATGTTCTACACCACCGTCTGCGGTTGGATGCTTGCCTATATCCCCAAGATGGCATCGGGCGAATTCAACGGCGCGCAAGCCGAGCTGGCGGGCACCGCCTTCGGCGGCATGCTGGCCGACCCCACCATGCTCATTGGCTGGATGCTGGCCGCCGTCGCCATTGGCTTTTTGGTTTGCAGCCTTGGCCTGCAGAAGGGCGTCGAACGCATCACCAAGTGGATGATGGCAACACTGTTCGTGGTCATGCTGGCCCTGATGATCCGCGCGGTCACGCTTCCCGGCGCGGGCGAGGGCATCGCGTTTTACCTGGTGCCCGACTTCGGCAAGCTATTCACCAACGGCTGGTCGACGTTCGGCGAAGCGGTGTACGCCGCCATGGGCCAGGCGTTCTTCAGCCTGTCGCTGGGCATTGCGGCAATGGAGATCTTCGGCAGCTACATCGGCAAGGAGCGCAGCCTAACGGGCGAGGCCGTTTCGGTCACCATCCTTAACACCATCGTCGCCATCCTGGCCGGCCTGATCATCTTCCCTGCCTGCTTCGCCTACGGCGTCAACCCCGACGCGGGCCCGTCGCTGGTATTCATCACCCTGCCCGTCGTCTTCGGCCAGATGCCCCTGGGCAACGTGTGGGGCGCGTTGTTCTTCGTGTTTATGAGCTTCGCGTCGCTGTCCACCGTCATTGCCGTGTTCGAGAACCTCATCAGCTGGACCATGGACAAATGGGACATGCCCCGCAGCCGCGCTGTTGCCATCAACGGTGTCCTGGTTGTCGTTCTCAGCCTGCCGTGCGCACTGGGCTTCAACGTTCTTTCCGGCGTCACCCTGCCCGCCATCGGCGACATCCAATCCATCGAGGACTTCATTGTTTCCAACAACATGCTTCCGCTTGGCAGCCTTGTCTTCCTGCTGTTCTGCGTGACGAAGCGCGGTTGGGGCTGGGAGAACTTCCTAGCCGAAGCCGACGCCGGCGAGGGCATCAAATTCCCGCGTTGGTCGCTTCCGTGGCTTAAATACGGCATTCCCGCGCTGATCATCGTGATTTTCATCATGGGTTATGCACCTAAACTCGCCGTCTGGTTTGGGATGGCGTAAAATCAATCCACTGTTTTCACGTCGGCGGGCGCGCTTCTTGAAAGCACGTCCGCCGCACTAGTTTATGGGGAGCAACATGAAACTACTCGAGGAGCGCATTCAAGCGGATGGCGTGGTTAAAGAAGGAAATGTCCTGAAGGTCGACAACTTCCTGAACCACCAGATGGACGCAAAACTGTTCAAGGAAATGGCCGAGCAATGGAAGGCCGATTTCGCCGGCGCTCCCATCAACAAGATCCTGACCATCGAGGCAAGCGGCATCGGCATCGCCGCCGTTGCGGCAAGCGTTTTCGAGGTGCCCGCCGTCTTTGCCAAGAAGGCCAAGAGCATCAACATCGACGGCTCGGTGTACTGCGTCGACGTGGAATCGTTTACGCATAAGAACATCTCGCAGGTCATCGTGTCCAAGAAGTACCTGGGTCCCGACGACCACGTCTTCATCATCGACGACTTCATGGCCAACGGCTGCGCCATGGGCGGTCTGATCGAGATCTGCAACATGGCAGGCGCCACCGTCGAGGGAATCGGCATCGCCATCGAAAAGGGCTTCCAGGGCGGCGGCGACAACCTGCGCCAGCGCGGCTACAAGGTTGACTCGCTGGCTATCGTCGAGTCCATGGACCCCGCCACGGGCAGGATCGAGTTCCGCGCATGAGCAACAAAACCACTCTAAGGAAGCAGCTGGGCGACTATTACGGAAACGTCTCTATCGCACAGGCGCTTCCTTACGGCATCCAGCATGTTCTGGCCATGTTTGTTTCGAACCTGGCCCCCATCGTCATCATCTGCGGAGCAGCCGGCCTTGGCACCGAGGACTCCGCGATGCTTATTCAGAACGCCATGATCGCCGCCGGCATCGGCACGCTCATCCAACTATTCAGCGTTTGGCGCATCGGCGCCAAACTACCCATTGTCATGGGCCTGAGCTTCACGTTCGTCACCGTGCTGTGCGGCGTTGCCGCCACCTACGGCATGGGCGCAGTTGTCGGCGCCGTCATCGTCGGCGGGTGCGTCGAGGGCATGCTGGGCTTGTTCGCCAAGTACTGGTACCGCTACATCGGCAGCATCGTGTCGGCTGTCGTGGTTGTCTCCATTGGCTTCTCGCTGCTGTCCACCGGTGCCGAGACGTTCGCCGGCGGCTCCAGCGCAGCCGATTTCGGTTCCTGGCAGAACCTGTTTCTGGGCACCGTTTCTCTTCTTGCGTGCCTTCTGTTCCAACGCTTCGCCAAGGGCAGCTTGAAGCAGCTCTCCATTCTGTTCGGCCTGGTATTCGGCTATATCGTGGCGCTGTTCATGGGCCGTGTGGACTTCAGCAGCTTCCAGAATCTGCAGGTTGTGTCGCTTCCGCATCTCATGCCCTTCGTGCCCGAGTTCCATGCGGGCGCCATCATCAGCATGACGCTGCTGTTCCTGGTTAGCGCCGCCGAGACCATCGGCGACACCGGCGCCATCGCACGCATCGGCTTCGAGCGCAACCCGTCCGAGCGCGAGATTTCGGGCGCCGTTGCAGCCGACGGCTTCACCAGCGCGCTTGCGGGCGTCTTCGGCTGCTCGCCGCTTACCTCGTTCGCGCAGAACATCGGCCTTATCGGCATGACGGGCGTCGTCAACCGCCGCGCCATCGCTTGCGGCGCAGCTGTGCTGATCGCAGCTGGCTTCATCCCCGCTATCAGCGCCGTATTCAGCTCGGTGCCCAGCGCTGTTCTTGGCGGCTGCACCATCATGATGTTCGGCACCATCGTCACCAGCGGTTTCCAAATGGTTGCCGCCGCCGGTTTCTCGCAGCGCAACATCACCATCGCGGCAACCTCGCTGGCTATCGGCATCGGCTTTTCGCAGATCAGCGTGATCTTCTCGGCCTTCCCCGAAATCGTGCAGAACATCTTCGTGGGCAACAGCATCGCTCTGACGTTCTTGGTCGCCCTGATCATGAACCTGCTTATGCCGAAGGAAGCCACGCCTTCCGTGGTGGCCGACGGCACGCCCGAAGACGAAGCCGAACAGCAGTAAACGGCGAGTTTTTCGACAAAACTGCACCCCATGCTAACGAAGCGGGATGAGCAGACGCTCATCCCGCTTTTTTTCAAAATACCTAGTTTCGCACGCCTGTCATAGCTTCGATCTATTCCCGGGTGAGCGCCCCACGCAAAGCGCGCGACACCTGTGTTACCCGCCGCTTACGGTCTTATCGTCGGCAAAACCCACGACCCGTAACAAACCCGCAACAATGCGTGTACCATAAGCACTGCAAATTCAGGCAGCCGGATGCTTGCGCATCCGCATGCACAACGGTCATCAAGGAATCGAGACTATGTTCACTGCAGACGACCTGCTTACTCAGAACGCCGCGCGCGTTTACCACAACCTTACCCCTTCCGAACTGGTTGAAAGCGCGCTTCAGCGCCAGGAAGGCATCCTTTCCGACCGCGGCGCCCTTGTCGTCAAAACCGGCAAGTACACCGGCCGCGCCGCCAACGACAAATTCATCGTTGACGTGCCCAGCATCCACTCCGACGTGAACTGGGGCAGCGTCAACAAGCCCATCTCGCAAGAAAAGTTCAACGAGCTTTTCGAGCGCGCCCTTCACTACCTTGAAGACAAGGACGTCTTCGTCTTCGACGGTTTCGCCGGCGCCGACGCCGATTATGCCCGCGGTTTCCGCGTCATCAACGAGCTTGCCTCGCAGAACCTGTTCATTCACCAGCTGCTGCGCCGTCCAACGGACGACCAGCTCCAAGGCTTCGCTCCCGACTACACCATCGTCGCCGTTCCGCACATGAAGGTGAACGGCGCCGCCGATGGCGTCAACAGCGAGGCTGCCATCCTCATCGATTTCGAACAGCACAAGGTGCTCATCGCCGGCAGCGGTTACTCCGGCGAGATCAAGAAATCGGTGTTCACCATCATGAACTTCGAGCTTCCCAAGCAGGGCATCCTGCCCATGCACTGCAGCGCCAACGTCGGCGACGACGGCGACGCGGCCATCTTCTTCGGCCTGTCCGGCACGGGGAAAACCACCCTGTCCGCCGATCCCAACCGCCAGCTTATCGGCGACGACGAGCACGGCTGGGCCGACGACGCCGTCTTCAACTTCGAGGGCGGCTGCTACGCCAAATGCATCAACCTTTCCGCCGAAGGAGAGCCTGAGATCTACAACGCCATCAAGTTCGGCGCCATGGTTGAGAACGTGGTCATCGACCCCGAAACCCGCGAGCTTGACTTCGACGACGATACCCTTGCCGTGAATACACGCGTGGGCTATCCCATCGACTACATCCCCAACGCACTGGTCGAGGGCGTGGCGCCCGTCCCGAAAACGGTCATCTTCCTGACCGCCGACGCATTCGGCGTTATCCCGCCTATCTCGAAACTCAGCATGGATCAGGCCATGTACTACTTCATCTCGGGCTTCACCAGCAAGGTTGCCGGCACCGAGCTTGGCATCACCGAGCCCGTCCCCACGTTCAGCACCTGCTTCGGCGAGCCGTTCATGCCCATGGAACCCAGCGTTTACGCTCACATGCTGAAGGAGAAGGCCCTTGCCGCTAGCGCCAACGTCTACCTGGTGAACACCGGCTGGAACGGCATGGGCGAGCGCACCAAGCTGAAGTACACCCGCGCAATGGTCACCGCCGCGCTTTCGGGCGAGCTTGAGAAGGCCGAATTCGTCACCGATCCGCACTTCGGCGTTCAGGTCCCCACTTCCTGCCCCAACGTGCCCAGTGATATCCTTACCCCCGTGAACACATGGGAAGACAAAGCCGCTTACGAAGAATCGGCCCGCAAGCTGGTCGAGATGTTCCAGCACAACTTCTCCGAGAAGTACGCCCACATGCCCGAGGAGATCGTCGCTGCCGGGCCCACGGCGTAGAACCGCAACACGCGAAAGGAGCGCGAAATGCGAAAGGAACACCTTATGGATAGATCCACCCGCACCATGCGCAGCACGGGAGCTTGGTCTATCGCCCTGGGAATCATCACCACCACCGTGGGATTGTCCGTTGGCATTGGCTGCTGCGTCATCGGCGGCAAGCTGCTGAAGCAAGCGAAGCGCAACCCGCGCTAAGCGGATCGGAGCACGGCGCAAGGTCCGTGTCGCCTGATCTCATTCAACGCGAAAGGGCGTTCCCGACAAATGAGCTGCCTCCCAGTTCTTGGACACGAGAAATGGGAGGTTTTCTTATGCGCATCAACCTCAGGGTGAAGCACGGTGTCGAAACAAGGAGGGCGTGCAGCTGAACTCCGCGGACTTCTTGGCAAGAAGGGCGGAGCTTCGCCGCAGGCACCGGCGCCAGTAAGCCGGGAGAGGGGCGCGCGGGCACGAGGCCGGCGTCCCTTCTTTGCGGCGGCAGCCGGGTTCCCTTACCCACCTTTGGAAAGGTAGGTAAAGTATTGAACTAATCCAGGCGCGGGCGGCCAAGAGGCGAGAAAGCTCCCGTCAGCGGGCCGCGAGGTCGTACTTGGCGACGACGCGGCGGATGGCGCGGCCCCACGGAAGCCAGATCACGGCAAGAAACCCGGCCGTCGCGATGCCGTGGACGATGTCGAGCGGGGCGCCCGCGGCGTAGGCAGCGACCACGGCGGGCCAGGTGAGCGGCCGCACGAAGCCGAGCACGTAGTACCCGTTGAGGATCGCTCCGTACATGAGCGCGCTCACGAAGCCCCAGGCGTACAGCGCCCACGTGCGCTCGAGCGCGCCGTGGTCGGAAAGGACGCCGCCGAGGTATCCGACAAGACCCCACGCGTACATCTGCCAGGGCGTCCACGACCCCTGCCCGAAAAAGAAGTTCGACACGAGGGCGGCCACCGCGCCGACCACGAACCCCGGGCGCCGCCCGAGGGCGGCGCCCGCCACGATGGCAATGGCGCTCACGGGCTTCACGTCGGGGATCGGCGCGAAGAGCACGCGCCCGGCGGCGGCCGTCGCCGCGAGAACGGCGGTGGGCATGAGCTGCCGCAGCGGCGGCCGCGACGCCTCGAAGCTCGCAAAGAGCAGCCCGACCGCGAGCACGGCCACCGCGAGCGTGAGGCCGGCCGTCACATCGAGGCCGGCCGCGGCGGTCGCCACCATAACCGCAGGCACGGCAAGAAGGGCAGGCAGCTCGAGCGCGCGGAGCGCGCGAGGGGCCGCCTGGGCGAGCGCGCGCCTCATCGCGGTCCCCTTCCGTAGAGCCACGACGCCGCGAAGAACTCCGCCGCGGTCTCGGTCGAGGTCAGGCAGCCATCGAACAGAAGCGAGACGCGGTCGGCGACGGCCTCAACGAACGCCATGTCGTGCGTGGCAAGAAGGACAGTCGTGCCGGCGTCGCGGGCGGCGCCGACGGCACGGACGACCCACGCACGGGCAGCGTCGTCGAGCCCCTTGGTCGGCTCGTCGAGGAGCAGCAGGCCCGGCTTGCAGAGTAGCAGCTTCTGCAGCGCGAGCATCTGCTGCTGGCCGCCGGAAAGGTCGTACGGGTGGCGGTCGGCGGCATTTGCAAGCCCGAGCTCCCCGAGCGCGGCGTCGACCTCCGCGGCGCCGTACCCCGCGCCGGCCGCCCACTCCGCGAGTTCGTCGCGCACAGTCTCGCACGCGAGGACCGCCTTGGGCGACTGCGGCAGGAGCGCCTGCGAGCGCGCGAGGGCATTCTTCACGCGGCCCTTCTGGGCTCGGGCGACGCCAGCCGCGAGCGAAAGCAGCGTCGACTTGCCGGAGCCGTTGCCGCCCACGAGCGCACGCACTTCTCCTTGAATGAGGCGAAGGTCAAGGCCACGAAGCACCCAGTCGCCGTCGCGGTCGTAGCGAAGCCACGCCTCGCGTACGTCGACGGCGGCGGCGCCCTCTGGCGCCTCTCGCGCGGACAGCGCGGCGAGCGGCCGCGGTTTGGCGAGCGTGCCCAGCTCCACCTCGCGCACGCGCCCCTCCTCCACCTCGAAGGCGCAGGTAGCGTACTCGGCCATCGCCTGCGGCGCGTGCGTGGCCACCAGGACGGTGATGCCGAGCTCACGGTTCGCGCGGAAGAGAAGCCCCAAGAAGGCCTTCTCGGCTATGGGGTCGAGCATGCTCGTCGGCTCATCGAGCAGAAGCAGCCGCGGGCGCATGGCGAGCGTCGCCGCGAGGGCGAGCGTCTGGCGCTGGCCACCGGAAAGCTCGGAGGTCTGCGCGCGGAACCACGGCCCCATGCCGAAGAAATTGCAGGTCTCGGCCACGCGGCGGCGCATCTCGTCGGCGGGGACGCCGAGGTTCTCGAGGCCGAAGGCCATCTCGTGCCAGACGGTGTCGCACACGATCTGGTTGTCGGGGCTTTGGAACACGTAGCCCACCGCAGCGGCGGACTCCGCCGGCGAGAAGGACCGGACGTCGGCGCCGAAGGCGAGGACCTCACCCGCGCGCTCGCCCGCCGGCGAGATCTCTGGCTTGGCAAGGCGCAGCAGGGTCGATTTACCCGAGCCCGTGGCGCCTGTGAGCAGCGCGAACGCACCGTCCGGAACGACGAGCGACGCACGGACGAGCACAGGGACCGCGCCTCCGGGGTAGGTGAACGTGAGGTCGCGGACCTCGAGCGCGGGCATGGCGGCAGATTCCTGCGCGGGTTTCTTTCCAGGTAGCGTCATTCCAATCCCCTCCAACGGATGCGCTCGGCGACGGCCGCGGCGGCCGGCAGCAGCATGAGCGCGGCGTAGGGCGCATAGCCCCACCAGCACACGAGCGCGGGCATCACCGGGTAGAAGCTCCACTGCCCGCACGCGACGGCGGCGAGAAACGCACAAAGAAGCGCGAGGACCACGACGCCGCAGGTCTTCGCCGCATCGGATTCGCGCAGGATATCGGCCCGGTAGCTCGTGCGGCGCGCGCCCGACTCCCAGCCGCGGGCACGCATGGCGTCCGCGCGCTCAAGCGAGTCCTCGAGCGCCCAGGTCATCAGCTGGCCGGATTCCCGGGTCAGGCGCTCGCGCAGGCCGGGCCGCGGGCCGGCGGCGCTGCACGCGGAAAGCGACGCCTCGACGCCGCGGCTTCGGCGCAGCAGCTGGGGTGTGAGCTGCGAGGCCATCGACACCACGAGCGCGACTGAGGACGAGCCCCCGCGCCCGAGCGACAGCAGCCGGTCCTGCGTGAGCACGGCCGCCGCGCCCTCGAACCACACGACGACGGACACCATGAGGGCGCCCATGACGGCTCCGTACGCGAGGCTCTCGACGTACACGCACACTGGGCCGAGGCGCAAAAGGAGCGTCGAGCCGGACGCGGAGAAAAACGGGTTGGCGAGGCACACGAGCGCGAGCATGGGCAGCTGCCAGCGCAAACCCAGAAGCGTCGCGCGCGGCCCGCGGGCGAGCGCCGAGAAAGCGAGCGCGCCCGTGAGCGAGAGCGCCACGAGCACCGGCTGCACGGAGAACATCGTAAGCAGCAGGATCGCCGCAAAGAGCACCGCCGGCACGCACACGTGGCACGCGTCGAAGGCTATGTGCCCGGTTCTTCTCACCTCTACCCCTCTTGCTTGTTTCCAATGGGTCCGTTGCATTGTATAGAAAGCACGGGCGCCGACGAGGTTGCAGGCGCCCGCGCGCGAATGGCGTATGACGCCAAACAATCTAGTACTCGACGTTGGCGTACCACCAGTAGATGGACTCGCCGCCAGAAAGAACATAGCTGGAACACGCGGTGTCCGCGGTGGAGCCGTTGACGGAATACATCCACCCGCTCATGCCGCCGTGCTCTTTCTCGGCGAGGCCGGCGATCGAGCTTACGTACATGCCGTAGCCGGTGGCCTTGGCATTGAACGAGACGCCGCAGCTCGCCAGGGCGTCGTAGACGGTCGCGCCCGCGGGAAGCGCGAGCGTGGCCGAGGAGCTGCCCGCGCCGGCGGACGAACCGTCGACGGTGATGCTCACCGTGACGGTCGCACCCTGCTGGGAAGAAGCGCTCGGGGCCGAGCCGTCCGCGGAGCCGCTCTTTGACGAGACGTCCTTGCCGTTCTGGTCGACCACGCGATAGGTGGCCTTCGTCTTGGTCAGAGCCTCGCCATCGACGGTCTTTTTCTGGACGACGGCGATGGCGGAGTCGTCGGGAAGCGTCGGAGCCTCGCCGCCCAGCTGCGCGAAGGCGGGGGCATCGCCCAGCTGCGCGTAGGCATCGCCACTGATGGCGTAACCCTCGGCCGCAGAAAGAAGGGCGGAGGTGTCGCCGGAGGTCGGGGCACCGTCGCAACCAAAGCGCACGACGAGGCGTACCGCGCCGTTGGCGTCCTCCGAGATCCAGGTCACGTCGGACAGGCCCACGTTCTGCTCGGATGCCCACCTGGCGAGGGCTGCCGCGCGGCGGGCGGTGGCGTCCACCATGGCGGGGGCGTCGTCGGCCGCGGCCTGCTCGACCCAAACACCTTTGGCCGTCAGGACGGCCTTGACGTCGTCGGCGGCAACCGAGACGTCGGATCCGTCGAAGCTGAGCTCCGCGCAGGCAGTAGCCACGTCGTCGGCGGTCACCGTGTTCGAAGTCATGGTAATCTGCGGCGTCGCGGCGGCCTGACCGTCGGCAGAGGCAGGCTCGCTCACAGTCTGGAGGGTGTCGCTAGGGAGAAACGCGAGCGGATCGTTGCCCTGCGCGTACCGCCATGCGGACCAGGCGCAGAAGGCAATGGTCACAGCCGCGAGGACGGCGACGACCGGGCGCCAGGCGCGGGCGCCCTTCTTTCCCCCATCGCCGGGGAGGTTGAAGTCAGGCTCGGCCATTATTCCTCATCCCCTTTCCCGCGCTTGGCCAGAAGAACGACGATGAGCGCCGCAGCGGCCACGGCCATGCCGATGAAAGGCCAGATGGGAAGCTGGCCGCTGGACTCGGAAGAGCCGAAGCCCGCATCGGCGCCGAGGTCGGCCGCGCCCTCAGCGACAGCAGTCGGAGCAGCGCCCGTGGCCTCGCCGGACGTGAAGCCGGAAAGAAGGGAGGCCTTCTCCTCGGACTCGCCGGACTCGGCCGAGGTGTTCGACTTGAGGGTGATGGCGAGCGTGGTCTTCTTGCCGCCGTTGCCCGACAGCGAGATCTGGCCGTCGGGGGCGTTGCCCTTCTTTGCGTCGTCGGTCTTGTTGGTATCGCCGGCAGGGGCGCCGCCCGCGGCGCTCCACTTGGCGTAGAGCGTCATATCGGCCGTCACGACGTCCTTGACGAAACTCCAGGCCTGCGTGCACGCGGCGTCCTTGTACCAGCCAGCGAAAGTAAAGCCGGCGCGCTCGGGATCAGAGGGAGCGACCATGGTCTTGTTCTGCGCAGTCAGTACGCTGGGGACCGAGGTACCGCCGCGCGCATCGAAGGAAACCGTATAGCCCGGAACCGCCTTGAGCGCAAAGAGCGTGCCAGAATCGTTGGTGTAGTAAAGATTGCCCTGAGCATCCGCGATCACGCTTGCGGTGCAGTAATTCGCATTGGACCCGGACGGCGTATAGATCTCTGCAACCTCGCCGGCCAACTGGTTAAAGCAGTACAAAGCGCCAGGAGTCTTGTTGCATGTAAAGTAGACGTAGACGTTGCCGCCCTGTACGGACGCCGTCGGCGAAGCCTTGACCTCGGCATACTTGCCCATATCGAGCGTCTTCTCGACCGTCATGGACGCAAGGTCGATAACGGTGAACTGACCGTTGTTCGAAGCATCGCTTCCGCCGATATAGGCCTTGCCGTTTGCCACGGCAGGCGTCGAAGTAGAGGTGTTCGCGAATGCGCAAGAGCCGGCAATGCGAAGCTCGTCGCCCTCGCGCACGATCTTATAGAGCGTTGCCGGCTGACGTCCGACAGCCAAGAAGGCCGGATTACCATCCTCGGCACCAGCAGAGACGATCGTTGCGCGAACAGGATTTCCGGACAGGCTCACGGAAGACTTGACCTTGCCGGACTTGCCATCGATAAGCTTCACGCAACCGCTCTCGTCTCCGATGACAAGATCAGAACCAGAAGCAGCGGCGCCAGCCCAGTAATAACCCTCGCCAGTGGAGGAACCGGTCTTGGTGGTGACTTGCGACCAGACAACCTTACCTGTAGCGATATCGATGCAGACCATGGCTCCACCAGCTGCGGTTCCAGAGGCGCCGATGCCCGTGACAAACTCCGCATAGACGCAGCCGTTTGCCACCGTCATCGTCGAATTCGCCTGGTAGCGCCCGCCTGCGGCAGGAGCCTCGAGCGCAGGGGTCTTCCATACGCACTCGAGCGTCTCGGCCGAGAAAGCGCACACAGAGCCATCGTCGTTCGCCGAGATGATCAGACCGTCCGCATACACAGGACGAGAGAAGTACGAAGTGGTACCGCCCTTGGAAACGCGGGCGACGACCCTGCCCGCACCGTCGATCTTTACGAGCTCTGAATTCGTAGTGACAAAGACGTAGCCGCCCGCAATGATGGGATCGCCAAGCGAAACCCACTTGTCGGTGGCGGTGGCCAAATTGACCTTCCACAGCTCCGAGGCAGACTCAGTGGGCGTCAGCGTATTCTCGAGCGTCGTGCCACCCGCGTTGCCAAAGCCGTTCCAGCTGACAGTCCAGTCCGGACGCGAGGCAAACGGGTTGACGATCAGGCCGTCCAAGGGCTTCTCGGTATCCGCGGCGTAGACCCACTGGATCTTGTCGCCAGGCTTGAGGGTGACGCCGTCGGCTCCCACGTTGGAATAGCTGCCGTTGACGTAGAGCTGCCAGTACCTACCGGTCGACTGGTCCCAGCCGTACTCCTTGCCGTCGCGCGTGATGCTCGACAGGTAGAAGTAACCGTCCATGGCAGGGGTCTTGAGGACATACGCCAGGCCAGACGCCTTGAGCTCCTGCTCGGTAAGGTCTGCCGCCGTGGCACCGCTCGTCATCTTGACATCGGCGGAGGAGGACCACACGGAGTTGTTGCCGGCCGCATCCGGGCCAATGAAGCTCACCGAGGCCTTGACGGTTGCCTTGCCGATCTCGTCGAGGCTCGCGCCAAAGGCTGAGTAGTAGAGAACGATGGAGTCGCCGGGGGCCAGCGCGACGGAGCCTGCGCCAACCTCGGAGGCCTTGCCGCCCACAAAGAGCTGCCAGTACTTGCCCGTAGCGGCGTCCCAGCCAAGCGTGCGGCCGTCGGCCGAGGTGATGTCGGAGAGGTAGTAGCCGTACTCGGTGGTGCTCGAGGTGTGGGCAAGGCCCTGGTCCTTGAGAACCTGCTCGATGAGGGCGTCGGCCGTAGAGCCGTAGACCATGCTCTGCGCGCCGTCGAACCAGACCTCGTCGTTTCCGTCGGCGCCAGCGCCCACGAGCTTGAAGTTGACTGAGATCTTGGGGTCGGCATGGTCGGTCGTGCCCACCACGCGGAACGTGGCCTTGACGGGCTGATTGACCAGGCTCTGAAGCTTGGCGTCGTCCGGGTGGGCCTTGGCGAGCGCCGCGTACTTCTCGTAGGTGAGCGAGCTTTCCACGGTGACGAGCGTGTCTGCCTCGGGCTGGGTCACGCGCAGCGTCTCGTCCGCGATGACGGAGGTGTCGCTCGAGCGGTAGGTGCGCCAGTTGGTGCCGGCCATGGAGTCGTAGCCGGGCAGGTCATCGGCGTGGATTTGGCCGGTCTCGTACTTCTTTGAGTACGAGACCGTGCCATCCTCGGCAACCGTGGCGGAGCTCCAGGGGCTGAGGTTCGCGCTCACCGCGTCGACGGAGGCGTTGGCGCCCAGGATCGAGGTGGCGTAGGCGTCCTTGACGGCCTGCATCTGCGCCACGGCGGCGTCGATCTCGGACTCGTCGATAGGCTTGACCGTGACGGTGATGTCGCGCGTGGCGGTGACGCCGTCGCGCGTGAGCGTGGCCGTGATGGTGGCGGTGTTGGAGCCGCCGGCGATGTCGCGGGTGACGACGACGCGATAGCCGTTGATCTTTGCCACGGAATCGTCGCTCGAGGCGTAGGAGAGCTTCGCTGAGCCGGCACCGATCTTGCGCGCCGCAGGCAAGATGAAGTCGCCTTCGACGGCCGAAAGATCGACAGGCTTGGTCTTGTCCTCATAGTCCACGATCCTGCCGTCGATCTTGGCGAGCGAGGCTTCGAGCTCGGCCTTCTCGGCAGCGATGTCCTCGGCAGACTTGGAGGCTACCTTGACCGCGTAGCCGCGCCTAATTGCAGTCGAGGGAGAGTTACCGTAACCAGAGGCAAATAGTGTTGCCTGCACGGTAAACGTCACGTTTTTGTCGCCATTGCCATGAGTGTAGGCGACCTTGTAGACCGTGTTGTAATTGGAATCGTGGCTCGAAGTCAGCTTGGCGGCAGACGAGTCGTTCGACGTCCAAGTGAGGTCGGCAACCTTCTTGCCTCCCACATAGAGCGCACCGGGAAGCGTCTCCTCCTTTGTGGCGGAGTCCGCCGCGCCCGCCTTGACGGAGGCGGAGAGGGTGGCATCGTCGAGCTGCTTGTTCAGGTACTTCTCGACTTCAGCCCCGTCCCACGCAAGCGTCGACTTGAACTCGGGAGTAAAGTCGACGGACTCGCCGCCGAGTGCCAGCGTATAGGTGGGCTGGAACTGACGAAGCACCGACCAATTCGCGTAGGCGGTCTTCTCTGCATTGGACAGAAAGAAGTACGTGATGGTGCCGTCCGCGGCGATGCCGCCCTGCTGGGCGGGATCGGTCGCGCCGAAGGCCACGGACCTGAGCGACGGCCTCACGTTCTCGTAGCCGAGTGCCTTGAGCTTGGCCGAGAGCATGTCGACGATGTTGGTGTCGGTGCCGTAGACCGGGTTGGGCTTCCAGGTGGAGAGCGCCTGTTTGGCCGCAGCGAGCGTCTTTGCGTCGGGGGTCGTGGGGGTGGTGGCGCCCTCGCCCTCGGCGATGGCAAGCTTCGTGCTCGGGGTGAACTTGTAAGACCAGCTGCTCGAGCCGTAGGTCACCTTGCAAGCGACGTACTTGCCCACTTGATCGGCAGTGAGCGCGAACTCACGCGACGTGGCGCCGTCGATGGGCGTGTAGCTCGAGGCGGTAGGAGCCGAGTTCTGCTTCTCGCCCACATACCACTGATATTTGAGCTGGGCGTACTCGGAATCGAGGATTTCCTCGTCTTCGCCCCAGTCGTCCTCGTAGTAGGCGCCGACCTTAATCGTCTCGCCAGCTTTGACGGCTGTATAGGACGCGGATCCATAGACGATATCCTGGCCCTTGGCGTTCAGCAGGCTGACGGAGTCGACCGTCACGTCCGAGATCGTTGCGATGCCAGCCTCGTCGCTGGCCGGCGCAGCAGGCGCGGCTGCGGCAACCTCCGACTGCCCGGCAGCATCGTCCGCTGCGGGCGTTGTCCCCTCGGCCGGCTGCTCGTCGGCGTCGTCGGCTGCGGGCACGACGTCCTCGGCCGGCCCCTGCTCGTCGTCGGCTGCGGCATCAGCTGCGGCGTCGTCGACCGCGGGCTCCTGGTCGGCGTCCTCCGCAGGCTGCTCCTCGACAGCGGCCTCGGCCTGCGGCGTCGCCGCGAGCTCATCGACTGCCTCGGCGAGCGCGGGCGCCGGCACGAGGGCCGTCGCCGTAACGAGCGCGAGCAGCAGCGCGAGCACGCGTTCCGTCAGCGTTTTTTTGGGTTTCATATACCCCGCCTCCTCCCCTTTCGGGGTCCGGGAGGGCAGGCAGGATCGGCAGGGTACGCCCCCGCCATTCGCCCCTCGCAACGCGCGGACGCGCGCCGCCGCGAGCAGGCGAGCCTTGAACACAGTCATTCAACTGATCCGGAGTTGAACCGGAATCCTTTTTTCTCTACTAGGCGTAGCAGCTGTTCGAACCGTGCCCTCAGTTATTCAGATGCAATCCAGTTTAGCAGATCAGCTAACGCGCAGGGCGTTGCGCCCGCTCCGCTTTTGCCTGCCCGAAATAGACCCGGCCCAAGGCCCGAGGGCAAGAAGCGCGCGGGCGTCCGCAGAGAGCTCCCCGCGACCGCCCGCGCACCCTAAAGCCGCCTCGTCCTGCCTAAAGCCGCCAGGAGGCCGCGACTTTCTGGAGCTCAACCATGCGCGCGAACTCGCCGCCCGCAGCCTTGAGCTCGGCGGGGGCGCCCTGCTCGGCGACCACGCCGTCCTTCAGGACCACGATCTTGTCGGCATTCTCGACGGTTCGCATGCGATGAGCAATCACGATAACCGTCTTGCCTGCGAGCAGACGAGAAAGCGCCTCTTGAACCACGGTCTCGTTCTCCACATCCAAACTCGCCGTCGCCTCGTCCAGCAACACAATCGGCGCGTCTTTGAGCAGCGCGCGGGCGATGGAGATGCGCTGGCGCTCGCCGCCGGAGAGCTTGGAACCGTTCTCGCCAATCATGGTGTCATAGCCCTGTGGCATGCGGCTCACGAACTCGTCGCAGTTGGCGGCACGCGCGGCAGCAAGCACTTCCCCATCGGTGGCATCGCGACGGCCAAGACGGATGTTTCCCATCACTGTATCGTCAAAAAGTAGCACGTCTTGGAACACAATGGCGTAGTCGCGCAGCAGCACCTCGGGATCGACGCTCGCAACGTCCACACCGCCCACGGTAATCTTGCCCGCGGTGGCATCCCAAAAGCGCGCCGCCAGGCGGCTCACCGTGGACTTACCGGAACCCGAAGGACCGACCAGTGCCGTGACCTCGCCTTCCTTGGCGGTAAAGCTCACGTCGGTAAGAACTTTCTCGCCGGCGCGGCCGTCCTCGCCCGCACCATAGCCAAATGCCACGTGATCGAACACCACATCGTGGCCCACGAGCTCGAACGCCTCGCTGCCCCGCGCCACAGGCTCTTCCATGATGGAACGCATGCGCTTGGCAGACGACTCGGCAGCAAACAGCTCGGACATTAACATTAACGCCTGGTCAAAAGGCGCATAGATGCGGCTCACCATAAGCAGGAAGGCGAACATCACCAAAAAGTCGACCTTGTCGGAGGCGACCATCGCGGCGCCCGTGACCAACGTGGTGGCAATCCCCAGACGCAGGATGGCAAAGGCGGAGTTGACCAAAAGCCCATTGGCGAGCTCGCCTCTGGTGGTCTCGCGCTCCTCGGCATCGATCACGGCGTTGAGTCCCTCAAGATAATGAGCCTCCTGGTTGGTGGCGCGGATCTCGCGCACGCAGTCGAGCGTCTCCTGGATCGCCTCGGTGACCTTGACCTTCTCGGCGCGCACATGGTCGAACACCGGGGTCGTGGGGCCGCGTGTCAGATACAGCACGGCAAAGGCCACGGGCACGCTCCAAAACGCCGCGATCGCCAGCTGCCAGCAAAAGAACAGCGACGCCACGAACACAATGGCGCTTGCGATGATGGCACCCCAAAGCTCTCCCAGCACGTGGCTGTAGGCGTGCTCCATGGCCTGGACGTCGCCCATAATGGTCTCGGTTAAATCGGCCAGATCACGACGACCAAAAAACGACAGCGGCAGCTTGCGCAAGCGCTCGGCAATCTCCATACGCTGCTTGCCGCACTCCTCGTAAAAGATGCAGTAGGTGTAGTAATACTGCTGCCAGTTAGAGGCAAAGAGCAACACGAAAAAGACCAGGAGGCCGCCCACAATCGGCAGGGCATCCGGCAGGTCGGCACCGGTGGCGAGATGTTCGACAAAACCGGCCATGACCAGGAACAATAAGCCCATGCCGGCCATGGTGATGAGATTGGTGAGCGTGGTCCAGAAAATGCCGCGCTTAACGCCGGCGACGCCTTTATCGGATAGGAAATACTTCTTTTGGAATGAGGCGAACATTTAGGCCTCGCCTCCCTTCGTGACGGCGGCATCCGCGGTCGCTGCAGTGATTTTCCAGCTCGCGGCCTGTTCGTATTCGGCCCACATCTTGGCATACAGACCCTTTTGGGACAGCAACTCGGCATGGGTACCCGACTCCTGCACGCTGCCCTGGTTGAGCACCACGATTTGGTCTGCGCCCACTACGGTCGAGAGTCGGTGCGCGATCATAATGACCGTGCGACCCGCCGCCAGTTTGCTAAAGGCACGCTGGATGAGCGCCTCGTTCTCGGGGTCGGCAAACGCCGTGGCCTCGTCGAGCACCACGATGGGCGCATCCTTAAGAATTGCGCGGGCGAGCGCCACGCGCTGGACCTCGCCGCCCGAAAGATACGCCCCGCCGGCGCCGAGCATGGTGTCGATGCCCTGCGGAAGCTTGGCCACAATATCGTCGCACTGGGCCGCGGAGAGGGCCGCACGCACTTCGTCGTCAGTGGCCGTAGGCTTGGAGGCGCGCACATTATCGGCAAGTGTTTGCCGGAACAGCTGGTTGGTCTGAAACACAAAGGCGACCTGGTCCATAAGCTCGTGCGGGTCCATGTCGCGAACGTCTACGCCGCCTACGAGCACACGACCTGCGGAAACATCCCAAAAACGCGGGATCAGGCTTGCGCAGGTTGACTTACCGCTGCCCGAAGGGCCCACCAGCGCGAGGGTGCTACCTGCGGAAACGCTAAAGCTCACATGGTTGACGGCAGGCGCTTCGGCACCCTCGTAGGTAAAGCTCACGTCCTCAAAGCGCACATCGCTACCGGCGGAGTGCTTGGGCTGGGCAGGCACGGAGAGCTGCTTGGAATCCATCACGCTTCGGATGCGGACCAGCGAATCGGCACTCATCTGAGACGCTTCGCCCACAAACATAAGCTTGGTCATGGCCGTCGGCACCACGGCCGAAAAGATCGCGTAGAACGTGAAGTTGACCATAAAGTGCGCGAAGTCCGTCTCGCCCGGCGCCAACAGCAACGCCACGGGCAAAAGAAATGCCACAAGGCCATTGAGCGCGGTGAGGTTGAGCACCTGCGGACCTCGGCAGAACGTGCCCGCATAGCTTTGCGCCATGTCGGCGTATTCGGCGATCGCGTCGTGGAACGCCTTAAATGAGTAGACCGTCTGCTGAAATACCTTGACCACGGGAATGCCGCGTACGTATTCGGTACCGGTCTTGTTCATCTTTACCAGCGCGCCCATGTAAGCCTTCATAAACTCGCCGCCCTTGCCGCCCATCATGGTGGCCATGGCGCCAAGCGAAACGAAGACCGAGATAAGGCATGCCGCGCCCAAACGCCAATCGAAAGCGAAAAGCAGCACGAGCAAGCCCACGACCATGGCGGTGGCGCCGGCGATATCGGGTAGCATGTGCGCGAGCAGAGTCTCGGTGGAGGCGGCGCATCCGTCTACGATACGGCGCAGCTCACCGGTGGCGTGCGTGTCAAAGTAGCCAAGCGGCAGCTTAAGCAGGTGCTCGCTCGTAGTCTTGCGAATATTGGACGCGCAGCGAAACGCAGACAGGTGCGTGCACATGAGTCCCACGAAATAGACCACGATGCTCGCCAGGGCAAAACCCACGGCCCACCAGCCATACATCGCGATATCGGTGGCCTCGCTCCAGTTGGGCGCCACGGAGATAAGATCTCGCGCAACAAACCAGATGCACACGTACGGGCCAAAGCTCAGCAGCTGCGAGAACGCCGAGAGAGCCATGCCCAAATACGTGAGGTATTTACGGTCATCGGCATATGCAAGCAGCTCGCCGATGCCGCCGCCTTCCTTTTTTGATCCCCTTGCCATGAGATTCCTTTCTAACGGCTTGAGACTTAACCGTAATGAACTTATCATCGATGTGTTAGCCATGGCTCACAATCAAGCCAGGCGTGGACGTTTCTGCAAAGGAAAGGGACGCTTTTGCAAATACGGCGGGCAGCGACCGACATAACCGAGCTCTACGCACCGCAGTTTGAGCAGTTTGGCCTGGAGCTTACCGACAAGGGCGCCGTCTTTACCGGCGAGGTGGCAAACGACCGGGCGCACGGCCGAGCATGGGTCGTGCCCCTCTCGCCCACCTGTCTCGTGATGGAGCATCTCATCACCCCGACGCACGATATGTCCCTTTTGGAGTACACGCCTGAGCCGTACGCGTGCGTGAGCGCGATTAGCGCCCCCACGCTCGCGTGCATGCCGGATGCCGGGATCACGCCCGCGAACCTGAAGCCGCTGCGAGGACCTTGGCCGGGCGGTGCCGTGTGCAGCTTCATCCAGGACAACTGCGGAGAAGAACAGAGCCCGCTGTTTGCGGGCCAGCCCTACCGCTCGCGCTCCGTGCTCTTCTTGCCTGGCTTTTTCGAAGAGCTCGAGGGTCGTTATCCCGCCGAGTTCACCGGACTCTTCGAGGCGTTCGCCGAACCGTGGTACGACGAGGCGACAGAGGCGATTTGCTGCGCGCTTCGCCGAATCAGCGAGAAGCGCGCCCGTGCGGCGGGCGGGCATATGTATATGCGCGGCATCGTGGAGACCATGGTCGCCGAGCTCGCCTGCTCGCGCTCCGCCCACGGCCAGGCTTTACGGGCGGCGGGCACGCGGGCGAGCGCGGGCCTCGCCGGGGAGGCGGCCTCGGCTGTTGAGCGCGCACTCGACAGCGGTCGGCGCGTGGGCGTCGACGAGCTCGCCGGGGACCTCTACACGAGCCGCTCCAAGCTCTGTGCCGTCTTCAAGGCCGAGACGGGCGAGTCCCTAGGCGCCTATATCCGCAGGCGTCGGACGGAGCGCGCCAAGGATTTCCTTGCCGACGGCTCGCTTTCCGTGGCTCAGGTCGCGGCGCTGCTTGGGTTCACGAGCCAGGCGGCGTTCACGCACGCGTTCAAGCAGGCAACGGGGTTCTCGCCTTCCGTGTGGCGTACCGCGCAGGGCCTGGCGGCGAGCAAGGACTAGCCGCGCGGCTACGTGGCGGGAAACACCATATTCCACAAGGCATCATGGACTGGCAGTACCAGATGCCCGCCTACAGGCTCGCGCTCGAGCGGATGGGGATCGCCCAGTCCATGTCCCACAAGGGGAACTGCCTCGACAACGCGAAGGCCGAGAACTTCTTCTCGATGGTCAAGACCGAGCTTTACTGCGATTGGGAGGAAGACGACCCCGATATATTCGAGAGGGATTTGGAGAAATACATCGACTGGTACAACAACGTGCGCATCAAGAGGCGCTTGGACGGAAGCAGCCCAGTCGAGTACAGGCTCAGCCAAGCCGCCTGATTCACTTCTTTTGCCGTTCAGTAAACGGGGTCCTTTGCAGTTTTGGGGCGCAGTTCAAATTGGGAACGCCCTCTCTTCATGCAGCCATAAGCAAACCGCTCGCTCCGCCTACTCCACCTCCGTTGCAGGCGCCGTCGGCACGCGAAATCCGATCAGCCAGAACAAGAACACCGCGACGCACCCGAGGATCGCCCATACCAAAGGACGAGCCACCACAACGGCGCTTACCGCCATCACCGCATACGATAAGCTCAGGATAGACACCTTCTTGCGCATGGGGATCCCGTCACCGGAATTGATCGGCTCAACATACGCCTTGTAGACCTCGGTCTGAGCCAGCCAGTCGTTCAAGCGCTGCGAACTGCGCGAGAACAGAAACGCGGCGGCAAGCAACAACGGCGTTGTGGGCAGAACCGGCAAAAACGCGCCGCAAACGCCCAGAACGACGCATAAACATCCTACAGAAACGAAGATCGCTTTCTTCAAAGGATTCATGAACAACCCTTAGCCTTTCTTGCACGTTTTTTATCGCGCAAGAGACGATAGCGAGCGACGCTGCGTCGTCGTCAACGGTAATCTATACAGAAGACACCAAAGGCGAAACTATTTCCGAAACCAGGAAACGAATAGCGACAAACAACCGCCTTATCGCAACAAAGGGGTTGCATGCTTCTGACACGCAGGAAAAAAGCTACTCGATCCCGAAATGGTTCGAAGCATCTTGAAGAAAGCTCAGCGTACGTCGCTGAATGCCAGCATAAAAGTCACGTCCGTACTGCCTTGGGCCCGCTTTTCGCTGATTCGCCAATCGTTTCAGTCCCGCCAGCGCATAGGACATGCCGCCCAGCTCGGAGAAACGAACCGCAAGCTCACGTGCCCGCTCATCGGAAATCAACACACCATCATGCATTGCCTCGATTGCATCACCCATCAGTCGATGCCAATTCGCAACATCATCTTTGGAAAGCTCAGGCACAGCGATATCGCCGACGGATTCCCCGGCGATAGCGAACCAAAGGGTGTCCTCGCGATCTTGGGCAGCGCCAACGGCATCTGCAACGACGCCCCAATCAACGCTTTCGTCGCTTTCGACCCGGGAACACAACCCGCGAACCGCGTTCATGTCACGCAAGATCTCCGAGCTTTTGCGCTCGAGTTCTTCCTCGCGCTTGGCAAGCGCGGCGGTTAGCTCCGCCTTGGCGTCCCGACTCTCGCTTTCTTGAATCTCCGACAACGAAAGGCCCAACTGTTTCAATGCCACGATGCGATACAGGCGCTCCTCATCAGCCGCCGAATACAAACGCAGGTTTTGCTCCCCCTTGCATGTGGGATGGAGCAAACCGCGCTGATCGTAATACTGAATAGTTCGAACCGTCACGCCAACACGCGCAGCCAGTTCGCCGACCGTCATTAAATCCTGACTTGATTCGTTGTTCGATTCCTTCACAAGCCCACTCGCATCATCCAACCGAAAGATCGGCAATCATTATCGCACGACGACGCTACGTCGTCGTCAATGGCGGTTCACGAAGAGAAGCACAACATCGTCGAACCAACAAAAGACGACTGTCGGCGCTAACTCAGTTGAAAGGTCATCAGCACCGGGTTGTGATCACTGTAGGCGAAACCGCTGTCGACGTTCTGCGCCGCGGCGACAACATTATCAGAAACGATGAATCCGTCGATGGTCGAGCAGAACGACACGCCCTTCTCGTACGGGATGTCAGCATCGCGACACGTCGGCACATCCCAGATATTGTCCGCGCGGACGATCGAGAATCCTTCGGGCAGGTCATCTTGATCAAGGACGGCAAGCCAATCGGGCATCTTCTGATCGCCGGAGTACATGGTCTCGCTGCCCCAAAGCGCGTGGTTCCAATCGCCGCCGGCGATAACCCAGTTGCCCGCCTCAAACTCGCTCTTCATAAGGCTCGTGATCATCTCAAGCTGCTTGGCGCGCGAGACACCGCCCTTGTCGTACGCCGACATATGGCTGTTGATCAGCACCAGCTGCTTGTCGGTTCCCTTAACAGGCAAGCGGAGCACCTGGAAGCAACGGTCAAGATCGAACAGCTTCTGGATGGGGTCCTCGCTGATGGGATAGCTGCGACGGACCGCGGAATCGATGGTCTGGGACGACAGCGTAAGAAGGCCGCTGTTCATGAACCCGATGGGATCGGTTGGCGGATACACGAGATACGACGAGTGCAAGTTCACAGCATACACGCTGTTCATCTGCGAAAATACCGAAGTGATGTCGGAAACCTGGTTCACATGCCAGCTTCGGTCGGAGTCGGTGTCCACCTCTTGCAGAAGCGCGAAATCGGGGTTCAAGCCCTGAACCAACGAGATCACGCCGTCAGTGGAGAAATGAACGGCGTCGGCACTCAGAGCGCGCGCATGATCGCCGACGGTTTCGGTGCCGTCATTCATAACGCCTTCGTCCATGAAAAACGAGAATTCGGGCAGATAGGCACCGAACCCGATGTTGTACGTAAGCGCTGTGTACGAGCGTCCTGCGACAAGCGCGGTGTCCTGCTGGGCGCCGACGTTGTCGGATGCCGGGAAAACGGCCAACTCTTGGTTATCGGCGATGCGGCTGTATGTCAATTCAAGGTAGGCAACATAGCCAGCCAACACGACAAGCACCGCCGCCAAAACGATGGCAATGACTTTTAGAACTTTTTTCAACAAATCGGGGCCTCCTGCAATGTGCTCAAGACGCAAGCACGCTCAAGACGTAAAATAGCGTCGAAATGGTCGATCCAGAATCGTACCAGACCTCGCGTCTCAATCATGAGAGGAGCCACCTATGAACATCAACGATTACCTGCAGCTAATGAGCGATCGCTATTCCGTCCGCAAATTCTCGGACGAACCCGTTGCCCAAGAGCAGATCGACACCATCCTGAAAGCAGCGCAGCTTTCCCCCACCGCTTGCAACGCGCAGTCGTTCCGCCTGTGCGTGGTTCAAACCCCCGAAGGCCTTGAGAAAATCGACAAGGTCTCGAAGTGCCGCTACGGCGCACCCGTCGTGATCATCGCCGCCTTCGACACGAAGGTTTCCGCCAAGGGCTTGGGCTTCGAGTCCGGCGACTTCGGCAACGTTGACGCCACCATCGCACTTACCAATATGGCGAATGCCGCAACCGCAGCCGGTCTTGGCAGCTGCTGGGTTGGCGCATACGATCCGAAGGAAGTACGCGAAGAATTCAACGTCCCCGACGACTACATGCTGGTTGACATGCTGATGGTAGGCCATCCCGCGGCCGACTGCGCGCCCGGCCCGCGTCATACCGCAACCGTCGATATGAGCACGTTGGTTGTGAACGAGTCCTTCTAACTAACTGCACCGACAAAAAACAGCAGGGGCGGCGCCACGCGAGCAACTCGCAGGCACCGCCCCTTTCGTTTTCTTGTCTGGCTACGCAAGCAACTTCTTGCCCGCGCCTGAGATCACCGCCGATCGTGCAACCAGATACGTCGACACCAGGTAGATAGCATACACCGCAATCACCAGTGCAACGCCAACGGCAAGCGTGCTGGTAACAGCCCCCGTGCCCCAAAGCGATAGCAGGTTCTTGTACAGAACGCTGATTGCGCAGGCCGAGTGGCATCCTGCAACCAAAAGCGGAGCCACGAAGTAGACGCCGATCTGCGTGCGCAAGCTTCGCAAAACCATGGCCCTGTCGCACCCTAGCTGGGCAAGCAGGCGATAGCGCGGAATGCTGTTCGCTACCTCGGAGAGCTGCTGAACGGAAAGAACCGCTGCGGTGGTCATGAGGAAGACGAACCCGATGTAGAGCGCCAGGTAAACCAAGAGCAGCTTAAGCCCCATGCTGTCGGCGATAACGCCTTCGCTCGTGTCGTAATAGGACACCGGCCATGGGCGGGAGTCGTATGTCCACCCCATTTCGGCAAGCTCCTCGCGTGGGGGGACCGACTTACCGTATTCGGCCACCAGGTCTTTCATGGCCTGTTCTTGCGAATCACTTGCCAGGTTGACGTTCAGCTCGCTCAAGTACGGCAGATCGCCCGCGGCAAACCTCTCGGCCGCCAATTCATCGGGAACCACCAAAACGGCGATCAGGCAACTCATGCTGCTTACCTGGAGCGATTGCGAAACAACCTGCCCTGATGCGGTCAGCTCATGGCCGTCGACGGTGATGGTGCGCCCTTTCTGGCCAAGGGCCTTCGCGTAGTCGGTAGATTTATCGATCGTGTTGTCGACCAGGTACTCGTCTGCGGCAAGCTCGATCGGCTTTTCGCCTGCAAGTTGCCGTGCAGCGTTGAACTGCGACAACGACACGTACTGCACGCCTTCGTCGGCTATGCTGGAGTTATCGTCGAAGCCGATCTGCGCAAGCGTGAAGCCGCACGCATCGGCAAGCTGCTTGTTCGTCAAATCGTTCGCAAGCCATGTGTCCACCTGAGCCGAGCCGGTCACGCGCTCGTCCCAATCAGGGATGAGCGATTTGAGATACGCAGCGGTAGAACCGCCGTTCTCTTGCCATAGCCTGTGAATCTCGTTGCGCCGGGCTTCAACTTCCTGAATTGCAGCCGCTTTGGCCTCTTCCCCGCCATACTGCCCGGCGGGCACCGCCTCCATGTCGGAGGTGTCAAGCGCCATCAGGCTCGCGCGGATAGACACATCGAACTGAGTGTTCTCCTCTAACTGATCGGAGAAGACCGTCGCCAGGCTAAAGCCCGTTGAGAATACGACGATGCTGAAGAACAGAAGAACGGTAACCGCCCACAGCGACACGAACGCGGTGTTCACCTTCGCTGCGATTTGGCGCATGGTGAACATGGCGAGACCCTTGAAGTACACGCCCCGCAAACGCCGGATCAGCAGGATGAAGAACCCCGACGCCGACCAGAACAGGCTCAGCGTGCCGATAAGCATCAGCGCGGTTGCGATTCGGAAGTGCTCGCCGAAGTAAACGAGGCCGTCGAGGTTGAGCTCGGCGTACGCCTTTGCCAGAATCAAGCACGATAGCACGAACACGATGAGGCAGATGAGAGGGTTGCGCACGGGCATGCGCTCGTTGCGGGAGCTAGCTGAAAGCAGCGTGGCAAGCTTGCAGCGCGAAATCTGCACGGCGTTGAACAGGGCCACCACGACGAAGATGAGTGCGAAACATCCCAGGGTCAGCTCGGCGGATCGGGCGCTGAACAGCAGATGATAGTCGCTGATGGCCACACCGATAAGGCCCGCCGTGGCGAAGGCGATTGCCTGTGAGATTAGAAAACCCAGCCCCAGGCCCACCACCAGCGCAAGAACGCCGACGATCAGCGTTTCCATCAGCACCACCGAGGAAACCTGGCGCGGGCTCATGCCCAGCAGCAGGTATGTGCCGAACTCCTTTTTGCGCACCCGAACAACGAACCGGTTGGCGTACAGAACCAAAAAACCCAAAACCACGGCGACGATGACGCTGAAATAGGTCATGACTTGCGAAAGGATATCGAAAATGCTCGCACCCGACGCGAGGAGCATGTTTTTGGCGCCTTCCTGCGCCTCGAAGAGCACGCGCGAGTCCTCGATAGCGTTGAAGGCGTAGAACACCGCCACGCCCAAAGTCAGGGTAACGAAATATACAGCGTAATCGCGCACGCTGCGCTGCACGTTGCGCAAGGCAAGTTTCATCAACATGATGACCGCCGCCTAGTTGCCGAGCGCGGTGACGTGCGATGCCACGAAACCGACTGCGGAGGATGCGCCCTGCTTGCCGGAAAGAAACGCTTGGACTTCGAGTATGCGCTGGTAGAAGTCGGTTCTGCTGCTATCGCCGCGACGCAGCTCGTTGAACAGCTTGCCGTCTTTAATGAACAAGATGCGATCGGCGTACGATGCCGCAACCGCATCATGCGTGACCATCATGATGGTGGCGTGCAGCTTCTCGTTCAGAACCTCAAGGGTTTCAAGAAGAACAGCGGCGTTGCGCGAGTCAAGCGCGCCGGTGGGCTCGTCGGCAAGGACCAGCTTCGGGTCGGCAACGATGGCGCGGGCTGCAGCCACGCGTTGGCGCTGGCCGCCCGACATCTGTCGCGGGTACTTCTGCAGAACATCTGCCACGCCAAGCAAATCGGCGGTGCGATCAACCTTCGCGCGAACGGAATCGGCTTTCTCACCCTTGATGGTAAGGGCCAGGGCGATGTTCTCGAAACCGGTCAAAGTGTCCAGCAGGTTGGCGTCCTGGAAGATGAAACCCAAGTCGTCGCGGCGGAATTTGGACAACTGACGACTGCGCAGCTGCGTGATGTCGCGGCCGTTCAAGATGATGCTTCCGCTGGTCACGGTATCGATAGTGGAGATACAGTTCAGCAACGTGCTCTTACCCGAGCCCGATGGGCCCATCACGCCAACAAACTCGCCTTCGCAGATATCGAATGACACGTCATCGAGCGCTCGCGTAATGGCCTCACGCGATCCGTACACCTTCCGAACATCGCGCACGGAAAGCAAGACGTTGCGGCTCTGAGGTTGATTCGCGTTCGCAATGCCTGCAGGAGGGGTTGCAGTAACCACAGACATGGGGGTTCCTTTCTCTTCAGTTCGACATATCCCCATGATGCGGCGATTGCGAAAACGGAGCCATCGAAGCAGCTTACCGCAATCTTACGATCTTGCAAGATTAGCAGCCAAGTCCATGCGCGTGCGGTCAAACGGGAAGATCAGCGTGACAGTCGTACCCTGCCCTTCTTCCGAAGAAATGCGCAGGCCAAGCCCCATCCTGTCGCAGGCAACGGCAGCCAGGTAAAGACCCATGCCCGTTGCCTTATGGTGCGTGCGGCCCTGGCTTCCCGTGAAGCCCCGGTCGAACACGCGCGGCACGTCGGCAGCGGGGATGCCGTCGCCGTCGTCGCTTATCGACAGTTCAGCGCAACCATCCTTCGTACCCGCATCCTTCGCCGTGCCTTCGAACCGGATGGTCTTTGCGCCGTACTTCGCCGAGTTCTCCAGAACCTGGCCGATGATGAAGTCGACCCATTTCGCGTCGGCGAACACCTCGAGCGCCTCGTCGATCGCGAACTCAAGCGAGACTCCCGTGCCGATGAGCGTGCGCGACCGTTGACGACACGCCTTGCGTACGAGCGCCGCAAGATTGAGCTCTTCAATAGAGAAATCCTCGCTTAAGGTTGCCGAGCGTGCGTAGTAAAGAGCCTGCTCAACGCGCGATTCGATGCGATCGAGGTCGCCGCTGGCCTTGTCGATCTCGGGCCCGTGAAGGCTTGCCAACGCTAGTTGTGCCGATGCGATGGGTGTTTTTGCCTCGTGTACCCACAGCTCGATGTAGTCGCGGTACTCCTTCATGTCGCGTGATCGTGCGGCTAGCTCGTCGGAGGCAGCTTTACCCTGCACGGCAAGCGCGCGGTAGGCGATGGATCCCTCCAAGGTACGTGGCTCATTCAGAATCGACGAAAGGAAGCGCGCGTTTTCGGGCGAGTCGCAGAACAGGCTCAGCTGCTGGTAGAACTCGCGATCGCGCAAATACCCCGCGGCAAGCGCGACGCAGGCGAACAGGGCTTCGCAAACAAGAACAAGAGCGACAGAGGACGCATTGGAGCCGGTGACGACCATGATGCCCGCAATGACAACCGCCAAGGCAATCACACCAACCGCGAAACTCGAGCGTGAGCGCAGATATGCGCCGAAAGAATAGCCGCAATCGACGAGATTACGCGCGGGCTTCTCCCGAGGATAGCCGCTCATTTAACCACGTAGCCCAATCCGCGGCGAGTGGTGATGAAATCGTCGGGCACGTCAATTGACTGAAGGCTACGGCGCAGGCGGTTCACGTTCACCGTGAGTGTGTTGTCGTCGACGAACGCATCGGTTTGCCACAGCTCGTCCATCAGCTCGCTGCGCGAGATGATGGAGCCCGCGTTTTCCATAAGAACGCGCAAGATCAGAAGCTCGTTGCGCGCAAGCTCCACGCTCTTGCCGCGATACGATACCTCGGCTCGCACCGGATCAAGCAAAACGCCGTCGCGTTCCAGCTGCCTGCGTGCCGAATCGGCAGAGCCGCTGCGGGCAAGCACGCGGTCGATGCGGGCAAGCAGCGCGGCGGGGCGATACGGCTTGACCACGTAGTCATCCGCGCCGACGTTCATGCTCATGACCTCGTCGAACTCGCTATCGGAAGAGGTCAGCACGATAATGGGAACATCGCTTTCCTGACGGACCGCGTGGCAAATCTCGTGACCGTACGCACCAGGAAGCGACAAATCAAGAAGGATGCAGTCGGGGGAAGCGGACAGGACTTCGGCCGCGGCGTTCGTAAACGACTCGCAGCAAAGGCACTCGTGCCCCTTAAGCTGCAGTATACGCACAAGATTCTCTCGCAGCGAGACGTCATCTTCGACAATGAGCAAACGCGCCATCGGCTCCCTTTCGCATCGAACGGATGAGCCGATGATAACGCAAAGGAACGCCAACGGGCATTCCGTTATCGGAACGTATCGTCGCTAGAACGCGTTCCCCAAAACAACCAGCACCACAAGTGCCGCCATAACTGCCGTGGCGATGGCGTCAAGCGCCGTGAGCTTCATCGGACGCAAATGCGTGCGACCCTCGCCGCCGTGATAGCAGCGCGCGTCCATGGCGAACGAGAGCGTCTCGGCATGACGGAACACGCTTGCGAACAGCGGGATCATCAGCGACGAGACCATGCGAACGCCGTGAACGGGACTATTGGACAGGCGCGCACCGCGACTGACCTGCGCATGATAGACCGTCGCCAGCTCGGTGGCGAACTGGGGCATGAAGCGCAGCGCGATGCCCATGATCATCCCCAGCTCGTGGGCGGGCAGCCCAAAACGAGCGAAAGGTGCGAGCATCTTCTCGAAGGCCTCGGAAAGCTCGATGGTCGGCGTCGTAAGGGTGATCAGGCTCATGCCCAACATCATCACCGTCAGGCGCACGCCCATGAAGCCGGCAGCTTGCACGCCACCCATCGAGATACGGAAGATGCCAAGCTGGACAAGCGTCTCGCCGCCCTGCTGCGTGAACAAGTTCAAGACCACGACGATCAGCACAATCACCATCAACGGCGCAAGCGATCGAAGCGCTTTACCTGCGGGGATGCGCGCAAGCACGTACGTCAGAAAAACGAACGCCGCGGCAATGCCCAGCGAAGCAAACGTGTGACCGCACAGCAGTGCCACGATGAACGCGATGCCAAGAGTTAGCTTGATGCGCGCGTCGATGCGATGAATGCAACTATTGCCAGGGACGTAGCTGCCAAAGCTGAATCCCGTGCTCATCGGGCATCGCCACCTGTCACGCCGGCAACCAATTCAACAAGCGCAGACATGTCGTAAAGCCTACCCGCGACAATGGGCATCCCGCCTTCGGCAAGTTTGACCGCCATTGACTGGGCACTGGTGGTGCCAAGGCCAATGGAGCGCAAGCCCTCGACATTCAAGAACACTTGGGAAGGCGCGCCTACCGATTGCAGACAGCCCTCGTTCATGACAAGAACGCGATCGCACATGGCAGCAAGATCATCCATGTTGTGCGAAACCATGACCACGGTCAGGCCCTCCTGTTTGTGAAGGCGCGCGATAAGCTGCAGAAAGGAACGGCGGCCCGCGGGGTCAAGACCCGCGGCGGGCTCGTCGAGCACCAGAACTGACGGCTCCATGGCAAGGATGCCTGCGAACGCGGCGCGACGCTGTTGTCCGCCCGAAAGCTCGAACGGGCTTTTCTGCGACACGGCGTCGAAATCAAGGCCGACGCGCTCAAGGGCGCGATGAATGCGCTCGTCCACTTCGTCATCGGAAAGCCCCAGGTTGCGCGGGCCAAACGCCACGTCTTTGTAAACGGTTTCCGCGAACAACTGATGCTCGGGATACTGGAACACCACGCCGACGGTGCCGCGAAGCTCGGCTTCGGAGCGCTTGTCGACCATGTCCAAGCCGCGCACCATCACGCGACCGTGCGTGGGCTTCAGGATGCCGTTCATATGTTGGACAAGCGTGGACTTGCCACTTCCGGTGTGACCCGCAATGCCCAAGAACTCGCCCGACTTCACCGCAAAAGAAACATCCGAGAGCGCCCAAATGCTGTCGGGGCTGTTACCCCAATCGGCCTGACGCTGCGCAGGAGTGCGCTTACACTTGCGCTTTGCCTCGGACGGATCGTACGTGAACGAGACGTCCTCGAAGCGAATAACGGCATCGGCGCAATCGGCCGCTGTGCCATCCGTCGTTTCGCCAGCTGCACCGTCAACCGCGGCGTCAGCATTCGCCGGCACGCCCTGACCAGCTGCAGAAGCCGCGCCTGCAAGCAGGCTGTCCTTTGCCAAAGAAAGAATCTCGGCAGCAAGCGCATCATCGTCGACCATGGGGGCAACCGCCACGCCGGCATTGCGCAGCGCATGAGAAAGATGCGTGGCAAACGGCACATCAAGGTTCAGACGGTGTAGAAGATCTTCCTGCAACAGAACATGAGCAGGTGATCCGTCGCACACCACTTTGCCTGATTCAAGCACGATGACGCGATCGGCCTGAGCCGCCTCTTCCATGAAATGCGTGATCATGACGATGGTAAAGCCGCGCTCGTGAAGCTCGCGGCAAACGCGCATCAGGCCGGCGCGACCGCGGGGGTCGAGCATCGCCGAAGCCTCGTCCAAAATCAGGATGCGCGGGTTCATGGCAAGCACGCCGGCAATGGCCACGCGCTGCTTCTGACCGCCGGAAAGCGCATGGGTCTCCTTGCGTTCGAAACCGGCAAGCCCCACGTCGGCCAACGCACGCGTCACGCGCTCACGCAGCTCGGGCAGCTGAATGCCCAGGTTCTCGGGGCCGAACGCCACATCATCTTCAACCAGAGTAGACACCAGCTGATCATCAGGATTCTGGAAAACCATGCCGGCCGTCTGACGGATGAGGTACGTGCACTCGGCGTCGGCCGTGCTCATTCCGTCCACCGTCACCGTTCCCTGGTCGGGCAGCAAAAGCGCGTTCAGATGCTTCGCCAGCGTGGACTTGCCGCTGCCGTTGCCCCCCAAAATGCAGACGAACTCGCCCGCATTCACATGGGCGCTCACGCCCGCCAAAGCGGGCGCCTTGCCATCGTACGAGAACCTGACGTCGGACAGATCGATCATGTTAGCGACCCTTCACCTGGTCTTTTTTCGGGGTGACCATGTTCGAGACGCTCTTGTAAACCAGCAGGGTCAGAGCGCTGTTAACCAAGGTCTTCAAAATGTTGAACGGGATGACAGCCGGCGCAAGCAGCGGCAAGATAACGTCGATGGAGCCGTACCAGAACGCAACGCCGATGGTGAGATTCAGGACAACGGAGCCGGCAATGGCCACGACGCAGCCAACTGCCAGGCCGATAAGGGCGTTCTTGAAGGTACGGTTGCGATGATAGATCAAGGCAGCCGGGACGACGAAGAACAGCGTGGCACCGATGTTCATGAGCGAGCCGACCCATTCACCCAGGACAAGGCCGTGGATGATGGCCGAGATGGCGCCGACGGCAAAGCCCGCACCGGGGGTGAACACGAAGCCGCAGACCATAGCGGGAACCAGCGAGGGGTCGTAGGTCAAGAATGGCGCGGGCGGGAACAGCGGGATCTGAACGAACGAGAACAGGGCACTGACGGCGCACATAAGGGCCATGGTGACGAGCTGGCGCGTGCTCCACTTGTTCGTGTTCTTGATGGTTGCCGCGTTTTGCGATGCTGGCATGATTGCCTTCCTTCTGCGAAGCAGTCGTTGGGCGGGTTTGAATCTTGCTTCGCGGAAAAGAAACAAGCCCGTATGAATTCCTTCCATACGGGCTTGTGTTTCGCATAACGAATATCTGCGCCAACGGACGCAGTGACGTTTTGCGAACTCTGCCTCTTCCATCCGGACTTTAACCGTTGGTCCCGGATTTTCACCGGATCAGCCCGCGGCTTTCGCCAACGGGGTCGCAGACTTCCGCCTTGCAATTGTTTGCTTGCGGTTACTGCCAGTGAGGAATTTCACCTCGCCCTGAAACAGAATTCAATGGCGCGAGTATAACCGCGGGGGAAGTAAGGTGCAACCCCCGTGGTAAAACTTCGCGGTTCGAAGCGGTAAGCGTTACAACTTCAGCATGCCAAGCGACTGCATGATGTAGGCGATCAGGATAACCACCAGCACGACAGGTGCCACGTACTTGATGAGAGCCGACCAAACGTTTGCCAGCTTGAACTCGGCGGACTCGCGCACTTCGTCGATGATGACCTTGGGCTTGATGATCCAACCAACGAAGATGCAGGTGAGAAGCGCGGCGATGGGCATCATGACCGAGTTGGAGACGAAGTCCAAGAAGTCAAGGATGCTGGAACCCGGGCCAAGCGGCTCGATGAACGCCAGAGAGCTATAGCCAAGGTTGACGACGATACCCGCGATGGTGGTGAAGCCGACGACGATGATCAGGGCGCGACGGCGCGAGCACTGCGTGGCGTCGCTGATGACCGAGGTGCAGGTCTCGACCAACGAAAGCGAGCTGGTCAGAGCGGCGAACAGAACCAACACGAAGAAGACGGTGCCGATGACGCCCGCGACGTTGCCCATGTTCTCGAAAACCTGCGGCAGGATGATGAACATCAGCGAGGGGCCGGAATTCTGGGCAACCGCCTCGCCCGAACCAAGAGCGGCGAAGGTGGCCGGGACGATCATGAGACCGGCCAGAAGCGAGATGCCGAACGTGGTGGAGGCGATCTGGGTGACGCTGGAAGTGAGCTTGGTGGATTTCTCCAAGTAAGAGCCGTAGGTCACCATGATGCCCATGGCCAAAGACAAGGTGAAGAACGTCTGGCCCAAAGCGGCGACGATCAACTCGGGCGAGAACTTGCTGGCGTCGGGGACCAGGTAGTACGAAAGACCGTCCATAGCGCCCGGAAGGGTAAGCGAGTAGACAGCGATGACGGCCGCGATGACGATGAGCAGCGGCATCATGACCATGTTGGCTTTCTCGATGCCGTTGTTAACGCCAAGGGCGACGATGAGATACGTCAAAGCCATGAACACCAGCATGCAGGCGACGCTTTCGGGAGCGTTGCCAATGAAACCGGTGAACATCCCGCCGCCGTCGGCCAACGCGTCGGCCCCGCCGAACGCGTAACCGAACAGGTAGCGCGTGACCCAACCGCCGATAACGCAGTAGTACGGCACGATGATGAACGGGATAGACGACACGAACACGCCGATGAACGAGTACTGCTTGCCAAAAGCCTTGAAAGCGCCGATGGAGCTTTGCTTGGTGTGACGACCGAGGGCGGTTTCAAGCAACAGGAGAGCCAAACCGATGGTGAACGTGAAGAACAAGTACGTAAGCAGGAACGTGCCGCCGCCATAACGTGCTGCCAGATACGGGAAACGCCACATGCTTCCCAGGCCGACCGCAGAAGCAGCCGCAGCCAGCACGAACGCCAGCTTGCCCGACCACGTGGCGCGGCCCGTCGTTGAATTTGCCAATTGATTGCCTTTCTCTAAAGCCGAAGAACGGTACAGAGCCTGCCCGTAAATGATGTCGGGGCATTTCGCGGGGTTGCCGGAAGCGCCTCGACATCATTTGCAACGGACTTGCACCGTCACGTTCCTCGTTTTTCGCGTAATTGCCAATAATACCCTCTTGAAAAGGAATAACCAGCTTATCCGCAGGCAAATCATAGGCATCAGGGCGAAATCAACCGCCCAACGCACGTGTCGTCCAACGCCGCATTTGCAAACCAACCCCGCGTCAATGACATTCGGCGCCGCTTTCCGCCGCCAGCATTCCGATTTCGCAACAAGTTCACCCCGATCCGCAAAGCGGACATATAATGTACAGGTAACTAGGTTGATCCACATTCGATACATTCGAAGGAGAAGCTATGAAAGTTGTAATCATCGGTGGCGTTGCCGGCGGTGCCAGCGCAGCAGCACGTCTGCGCCGCAACGACGAGAACGCCGAGATCATCATCTTCGAGCGCACCGGCTACATCTCGTATGCCAACTGCGGCGAGCCGTACTACATCGGCGGCGTCATCGAAGAGCGCGAGAAGCTCACCGTGCAAACGCCCAAGGGCTTCAAGGAGCGCTTCAACGTCGACGTTCGCGTGAAGTCCGAGGTAACGGCAATCGACCGCGATGCCAAGAAAGTTCACGTGAAGAACCTCGAAACCGGCGAGGAATACGACGAGAGCTACGACAAGCTCATCCTTTCCCCCGGTGCCAAGGCAGTCAAGCCCGACGTTCCCGGCGCCGATGACGAGCGCATCTTCTCGCTGCGCACCATCGAGGACACGTTCGCCATCTCCGACTTCGTCGAGCAGAAGCAGCCGAAAACCGCAATCGTCATCGGCGGCGGCTTCATCGGCCTTGAGGTTGCCGAGAACCTGATGGAGCGCGGTTTGAAGGTCACCGTCCTTCATCGCGGCGCCCATGTCATGAAGGGCCTTGACGACGGCATCGCCGCCGTTCTACAGAACCGTATGCGCTACGTCGGCCTGCATATGCAGCTGGGCGTCGACGTCACCGGTTTCGTCGACAAGGGCGAGCAGCTCGAGGTTGAGATGCGAGACCAGAAGCCCCTTGCAGCCGATATGGTTGTCCTGGCCATTGGCGTTCGCCCCGAAAACGACCTGGCTGTTGCCTGCGGCTTGGAGACAGGCATCAAGGGCGCCATTGTCGTTGACAAGCAGATGCGTACCAACGATCCTGACATCTACGCTGTTGGTGATGCTGTTCAGATCACCAACAGCATCACCGGCAAGCCCGCCGTTGTGCCTCTGGCAGGCCCGGCTAACAAGCAAGGCCGCTTGGTTGCCGACGTCATCTGCGGCAAAGACCGCACGTACGCTGGTGCTCAGAACTCCTTCGTTCTGAAGATGGCCGATCTCACCGTTGCCGGTACCGGCCTGTCCTACAAGGCAGCCATCGCCGAGGGCTACGACGCCGACTTCGTCGTGCTCATGCCCGCCGCCCACGCCACCTACTACCCCGGTGGTCAGGCACTCACCATGGAAGTCATCTACGATAAGAAGGACGGCCGCATCCTTGGCGGTCAGTGCGCCGGCTTCAGCGGCGTCGAGAAGCGCATCGATGTTTTGGCCACGGCCATCAAGGCCAAGATGACGGGCAACGATCTGACCGAGCTCGACCTTACCTACGCTCCGCCGTATTCTTCCGCCAAGGACCCGGTCAACTACGCAGGCTACATCATCCAGGACCTCATGGAGGGCACCTACACCCAGGTTCACTGGGATGCCCTTGACAAGCTGGGCGACGACGACATCATCCTTGATGTCCGTCCCACGCTCAACTACAACCAGGACCACCTGGACGACGCCATCCATATCGAGCTCGACGAGCTGCGCGATCGCGCGTCGGAGCTGCCGAAGGACAAGAACATCTACGTCCACTGCGTTACCGGCCTGCGCAGCTACATCGCTTGCCGCATGCTCGGCCAGATGGGTTACAAGTGCTACAACCTTGCCGGCGGCTTCAACTATTACGACGCGTACGCCATGGATCGCGACATCGCGCTTGAGAACATGGGCCCCTGCGGCATCCAGATCCCGACCTTGGCTTAACGCCTCGCGCGATTTCGGGCCTTCGGGTCTAACGCTTTCGCAAACAGAAGGAGGGTTCGGACTTGATCCGAACCCTCCTTCTTCAGTTTAGAGTGCGAAATGCGACGAACGCAACACCAACTATGCCATTTCGGCCTTGTAGCCAGCGGCGACGATGGCATCGATCAGCGCCTGATCGTCCACATCGCCGTCAAGGGTAACGACGGCGTTCTTGTTCTCAAGGCTGACCTGCGCATCGGCAACGCCAGCAACGCCCTTCAGCGCCTCGGTTGCATGGGCAACGCAATGGGAGCACATCATTCCTTCGATGTTCACGGTCTTCTGCATAAGGGTTTCCTTTCCATTCTGATCGGAGAGCCCCTGCGGCTCATCCGAAAGTTCACTTTGGTTGTCGGCCGGTTCATCGGAGGGACGCTCGTCCACGATCACGACCGGCGCGCCCAAGCTTCCCGTGAAGTCAGCAGGCGGAGTTTTGTCGCCAACGTACTTCACGCTTGAAACGGCCGAGCCGGGAACTTCCCAGCTAGGCTTCCACGTGCGCAAACGCAACGCGTTGGACACCACCGTGACCGACGAGAACGCCATAGCCGCGGCCGAGATCATCGGGTTCAGCGTGATGCCGGGAACTACGCCAGCCGCCAGGGGAATGCACACGGCGTTGTAGATAAGCGCCCAAAACAGGTTCTGCTTCACGTTGCGCATGACCGCTTGGGAAAGCTGCAGCGCCGCGGGCACGTCAAGAAGGTCTGAGCGCATAAGCACCATATCAGCCGACTCCATAGCGATGTCGGTTCCGGCGCCAATGGCGATACCCACATCGGCCGTCGCCAACGCCGGGGCGTCGTTGATGCCGTCGCCCACCATGGCGGTTGCCTCGAACGAGCATTCCTTTGCAACCACTTCGGCCTTCTGGGCAGGAAGAACCTCGGCAATGACGCGGTCGACCCCCACCTCACGCTGCACAGCGTGGGCGGTGCGCTCGTGATCGCCCGTCAGCATGAGCGTGGCGACACCCATCTTGCGAAGCTCGTCGATGGCGCGTTTGCTGCTGGGCTTGACCGAATCGGCCAGAAAGATAACGCCCATCACCTTGCCATCGCATGCGAAGAACAAAGGCGTTCGGCCCTGATCAGCGGCGGCGGTTGCCTCAGCGGCAAAAGATTCAAGATCGACGCCGTTCCTTGCCATCATGCGCTCATTGCCCGCAAGGCAAGAAACACCCTCGATCTGGCCCTTCACGCCCTGACCGGGAACTTGCTGGAAATCTTCGACCGGGCGAAGAGGCAAATCCTTGTCGGCCGCATGAAGGCAGATGGCCTGCGCAAGCGGATGCTCGGACATGGTTTCAAGCGATGCGGCAACCGACAGAAGGTCATCGGGCACCACGCCTTCGACGCAGCGGATGTCCGCTACCGCAGGGGCGCCGCGCGTGATGGTTCCCGTCTTGTCCAGAACAACGGTTTTGATCTGCGATGCACGCTGCAGCGACTCGGCGTCTTTCACCAGCACGCCCTTGCGTGCGCCGCGCCCCGTTCCCACCATGATGGCAGTGGGGGTTGCCAGGCCCAATGCGCACGGGCACGAAATGACCAGCACCGAAACTGCGTGGGTCAGCGCAACCTCAAGGCCGCTGCCCAACGCGAAGAGCCACACCACGAACGTGACCAGAGCGACCACGATGACCGCAGGCACGAACACACCCGAGATCTTGTCAGCAAGCTCTTCGATGGGCGCCTTCGACGAGGTCGCGTCGTCGACCATGCGCACGATGCCCGCAAGCGCAGTATCCTCACCCACGCGCTCGGTGCGCATCTTGAAGTAACCCGACTTGCTGACCGTTGCGCCGATCACGGAATCGCCGGCGCTTTTCTCGACGGGGATGGGCTCGCCCGTAACCGCCGACTCATCAACGCTCGCGACGCCTTCGACAACCGTTCCGTCAACCGGCACGCTCATGCCCGACTTCACGATAAGGACGTCGCCCACCTGCACATCCTCGACAGGCACCTCGACTTCGCCATCCGACGTTTCACGCAAAGCGGTTTTGGGAGCCAAGTCCATCAGCGCCGTGATAGCGTTAGTTGTCTTGCCCTTCGCACGCGCTTCGAAGAACTTTCCCAACGTGATCAGGGTCAAGATCATGCCTGCGCCCTCGAAATAGAGGTCCATCGCCGCCATATGGGCGCTATCCATATCACCCACGCCCAAAGCGAATCCCATGCGATACATCGCGTAGATGCCGTAGGCAATGGAGGCCGTCGCACCAAGAGCAACCAGCGAATCCATGTTCGGCGACCCATGGAACAGGCTTTTGAAACCACCGCGGAAGAACTTGAAGTTCACGTACACAATGGGAAGCAGCAGCAAGAACTCAGTCAGGGCAAACGGCAGGACGTTATGGCCCGACAGGAACACGGGAAGCGGCCAGCCGAACATGTGGCCCATCGAGATATAGAACAGCGGGATGCAGAACACGAACGAAAAGATAACGCGAAACCGCATATGGGCAAGCTCCGCTTCGGCACGCTCGGCTGGAGTCGGGCCCGCAGGCGCGGCCCTCTTGCCCGAAGAAGCCGCTACGCGAGGAATAGCCCCATAGCCCGCCTTCTCGACTGCGGCGGAAACCGCCGCAACCGTTGCCGGGTTTCCGTCGAACTCGATGTCCATGCTGTTCTTCAGCAAGTTGACGGCAACCTTGCTCACGCCTTCCACCTGCCGCGTCGCCTTATCGACGCGCGCCTCGCATGCCGCGCACGACATGCCCGTGATGTCGAATGTCTGCTTCATGTCATTCCCCTTTGAAAAGCGCCGGCAACGTGGCAACCGTGCGACAACAACACGGCAACCGCGCACCGGTTATCAGCTGAATTTCCTGATGAGGCCCATGACCTCTTCGATGACCTCGGTATCGCCTTTTTGGATTTTCTCGACGACGCATGTTTCCAGGTGGTTGGACAGCACCATCTCGGACACGCGATGCACGGCAGCCTCCGCCGCCGCAAGCTGAGTCAGAACGTCGCCGCAATAGCGGTTCTCCTCGACCATGCGCTTCACGCCGTTTAGCTGGCCAATGGCGCGATTAAGACGTTTCTGCAGGTCGTCCTGCAGCTCGGCGCTGCGTGCCGTGTCTTTGTAGCGAGGTGCGCCGCAGCAGCAACCTTCCATCTGATCAACCATGATGACCTGCCGTTTCGCCGTGGGAAGCCGTCGTTCCATTTGCTCTTTCAATACCCCCATGGGGTGTTTTCGCGTTGATTATAGTACCCCATAGGGGTATGTCAACGGCAAAATGCGCGAACTCACAAAGACGGCCGCCAGCAGATACGCGGTTCATACGCAAGCAACCAAAAGAGCGAACCGCACCCGCCGACCCACGCCGATCGAACCGCGGCGCGAAGCCATCGCCTCGCAGTCAACACGCGCCGATCGTTCCGCGGCGCGAAGCCAGCCGTCAAAGCCCCTTACGCGCTGATAAGCGCAGGAACACCCCGGATCTCGGCGCGGCTCATCAGTCGCTTGCCCACAGGAACGCCCGCCGCCTGCTGAACGGCGTCGGTCACGGCCGTGCGGTAATTGAACACATACCAGTTCTCGGAGACGTACGCGCCTTCCATGGCCAGCAAGGCGTCGGCCACCTCGGCGGCGTTGAAGCGCCAGTCCATGTCCTGCCTAAGCACGCGCAGCAAGAAGTACGCAACGTAGCACACCAAGAAATGCGCCTTAAGATGCGTGCGGGCATCAAGCGGATACGGCGTCTGAATGAAGTCGGCCGAGATCACTTGGAACGGCTCGTGAACGCGCCACAGCTCTCGATACACGTTGAAGATCGCGGCATCGGATCGGTCGACCTCGCTCGAAACGATGCAGAACGCCTGAGTTCCCGTTGCGGACGAACTGCGCAGAGCGATTTCCTTCAGGTCGTGCACCCCGCCGTGCGAATCCGTCGAATGGCGCGCGATTCGATGCGACTTGATGCCGTACGCGCCATTGCGCGTGCGGTCGTACCCTTCTGGATCGTCGATCCACTCGATAGTCTCGCGCGCAAGCGATTCCGCAGGCTGCAGCAAAACGAAACCGTCCCCGTTCGCCGTAAGCGCATCCATAACCGCAACGGCCTCGGGAAGCTGCGCGGCAACCAGCATCGCATGCCTGGCGCCTACCTCGTCCTGAAGCGATAGCGCCAGGTCAACCACCTGATCGGCATCCATATCGTACGGAACCATACGATACGCATACGGGATGCCGCCGCCGTCGATTGCCAGGCACAAGCGTGCGCGCCCCTGAAGGCCCATCTCGTCGGGACCACCCGAAGCGTCGTCGTCGGGCCAGTTGAACACGTAGTTGCTGAAAACGATGCGCACGTTGTCAAGAAGACGCGGCCCGCGAACCCGATCGTAACGGGCATTCAGCGAGCGGACCAGCGACTGCCCCGCCTCGGCAAGATCCTCGAGCGAGGCAAACACCTGCGAGTACGAGAAATCGCAAGCGCGCGTGAACTTGTTTCGGCTGTTCCAGGTTTCGTGCACGGGGACGGCGTGAAGCATACGGGCGGAAACCAGCAACTCAAGCACGCGCCCCGCATGCGGGTGAAGCGCCAACGACTTGCCTACTCCAAAAAGATCGAGGTAACCCAACGCGATGGCGCTGCCCAACTGGATAGAGCCCGGCCTGTCGGGCTCGATGCGCTCGTCGCGATCGATGGTCAGAAGAACGCTTCCTCCTTGCGCCTCGCGCTCGCGGTTCATCTGGGCAACTTGTTGCGTGAAGAAATTAATGGGGTCAGGGTAAAACCGCACCAGCTCGTCAACGTACCCCAAAGACTCAATGGTCTTCGAGCGGACCTTCCCGTCTTGCCGGTAATTCTGAACGACAGAAAGGTAAACGCGACCGTTTCGCTTCGTTTTCTTCAGGAACATGGCTTCCTCGAATCCTCAAGGCCGAACAAGCTGGCTCAACAGCGCGCGATCTTACATCGGCAATCGGCGTCTCGACACGCTTTCTTCACGAACGACGACGATTTGATGTCGCAAACAACGCTGTTGCACTACAGTTCCCTACATTGTTCCATAGGGGGTTCTCATTCCACCACGTCCTTCTAGAATAAGCGAGCAATCGATAAGAAAGGCACATTCATGACCGTCACTATGCTCGCAGGTAAAATCCACCGCGCAACCGTCACCCAGGCCGACCTTGATTACGTTGGATCGATCACCGTCGACGAGGACCTGCTGGACGCCGCGCACATCCTGGAATACCAGCGTGTTGAAATCGCGAACCTTGCCAATGGCGAGCGCTTCGCGACCTATACCATCGCAGGCGAACGCGGAAGCGGCATCATCTGCCTGAACGGCGCCGCCGCGCACTGCGCAACCCCGGGCGACAAGATCATCATCATGGCCTACGCGGAGCTTGAGCCCGCCGAGGCCAAGGCTGCCAAGCCTGCCGTTGTCTTCGTCGACGACGACAACAAGCCCACGCGCATCACCGACTACGAGAAGCACGGCCTGCTGGCTGACATGATCTAAGCCGGCCGCACCGAAAGCCAAACCACCGCAACGCAGCATTGCAAGCAAGCGCACGAACCAACAAGCACGCCAGAACGAACCGAGGAGCCTCTCATGCAGATCGCACGCACCGTCGAAGAAGCAAAGCAGATCACCCGCGCCTGGAAGCGCAACGGCGAAACCATCGGCCTGGTGCCCACCATGGGCTACCTGCACGAAGGCCACGCCAGCCTGATCGAACGCGCTCGCAAGGAAAACGATCGCGTGGTTGTCTCGGTCTTCCTGAACCCCACGCAGTTCGCACCGAACGAGGATCTAGAAAGCTATCCGCGCGACTTCGACCATGACTGCGCCCTGTGCGAGAAGATCGGTGCCGACCTGGTGTTCCATCCCGAGCCCGAGGAGATGTACCACGATCCGCACGCGTTCGTGAACATCGATCTGCTTTCCTCGACCATGGACGGTGCGGCACGCCCCATCCACTTCCGCGGCGTTTGCACCGTTGTCAGCAAGCTGTTCAACATCATGCAGCCCGACAACGCCTATTTCGGTCAGAAGGACGCCCAGCAGCTGGCCATCGTGAAGAAGATGGCCGCCGACCTGAACTTCGACGTGAAGGTGAACGGCTGCCCCATCGTTCGCGAAGCCGACGGTTTGGCGAAGTCCAGCCGCAACACCTACCTGTCCGCCGAAGAGCGCGCCGCCGCCCCGATCCTGTTCAAGGCCATTCAAAAGGGACAGGAAATCATCGAGCCGGGCATGCGCGCGGCCGACTTGGAAGCGGCCATGAAAGACGTGCTTGCCAGCGAGCCTTTGGCCAACACCGAGTACGTCACCGCCGTCGATGCGCTGACCATGCAGCCGGTTGAGACCATCGACCGCGACGTGCTGGTTGCAATGGCAGTCCGTATTGGCACCACCCGCCTGATCGACAACTTCAGCTACCAGCTGTAAGAAAGAAAGGACCACCATGCAGCTCCTTGCAAAGATCGGCAACACCTGCACGCGCTACGTGGCACTGATCATCATCCTGCTTTCGGCATGGGCGTTCCTCATGCCGGGACTGTTCGCTTGGGCCACAGGCTATACGGCCATCTTCCTGGGCGTCATCATGTTCGGCATGGGCCTTACCATCAGCGCGGCCGACTTCAAGGTTGTCTTCACGCATCCTAAGGAAGTCCTGCTGGGCGCCATCGCTCAGTACACCATCATGCCCCTTTCCGCATGGCTTCTGGTTACCGTGCTACAGCTTCCCACCGACATCGCACTGGGCGTCATCCTGGTTGGCTGCTGCCCGGGCGGCACCGCATCGAACGTCATCACCTACATCGCCAAGGGCGACGTCGCGCTCTCGGTTGGCATGACCATCGCATCCACTCTGCTTGCGCCCATCATGACCCCCATGCTTGTCTGGTTCCTGGCTCACACCATGGTCAACGTCTCGTTCCAGGCCATGTTCATGAACGTCCTTCAAGTTGTCCTGGTCCCGGTTACCGCAGGCATCCTGGCCAACATGCTGGCGAAGAACGTCGTTCGCAAGGTCACCCCGGCCCTTCCCCTGATCAGCGTCAGCGCCATTGCTTTCATCGTCGCAGGCATCATGGCCGTGAACTCGCAGAAGGTCATTGAAAGCGGCGTTCTGGTTCTGGCCGTCGTTATCCTTCATAACGCCATCGGCATGGGCGCCGGATACGGCATCGCCCGCTTGTTCAAGCTTGATTTCGCGAAGACCACCGCGCTGACCATCGAAGTTGGCATGCAGAACTCAGGTCTGGCCGTCACCCTAGCTGCGGCGAGCTTCGCCGCAAACCCGCTGGCCACGTTGCCTGGCGCCATCTTCAGCGTATGGCACAACATCGCCGGATCCATTCTTGCCAGCGCGCGCGTCCGCAAACTTGAAGAACCTGCGCATGCAGCGCGTCTGGGCAGCAAAGCGCAAGCAGGCGAGTAACATGGCGAGCATCCCCGTTTCAGCCGCGCAAGCAGCTTCGGCAAGGCAGGAAGATGAAGAGATGCGAGTAACACAAACAGAGCCCTTCAAAATCGCCCTTGCTCAAACAGGGACGCCCATCGACGGCAACGTCGTCGAACAAGCACGCAACGCGATATCCGAAGCAAAGGAACTCGGGGCGGCCATCGTGGCCTTCCCCGAGTTTTTCATGTCCCCCTTCGAACTTGACGCAGGCGAGTACGCTGCCGCAGCCCAGCCCATAGACGGCCCCTTCGCCACCGCGATCAGCCAGCTTGCCGCCGAAGCGAGCGTTTGGGTGCTATTCACTATGAACGAGAAGAACCCGGACGATCCCGCCAAGCCTTTCAACACCGCCGTGCTGGTGGACGACCGCGGCAACCGTCGCTGCTCTTACCGCAAAACGCATTTGTTCGATGCGGGAAGCCCCGCCGAGTCCGATCGCGCGACCCCAGGCAATGCGCTGTTTGCACCCGTCGCCACCCCGTTCGGAAAGGTCGGCTTGGGAATTTGCTACGACCTGCGCTTTCCCGAGCTTTCACGCGCTGCTGCCCTTGCAGGGTGCGACCTGATGCTGTTCCCTGCCGGCTGGGTTGACGGCCCCACGAAGGCCGATCAATGGGAAGCACTTCTTCGCGCACGCGCGCTCGAGAACGAAATGCACGTGGCAGGAGTCTGCCGCGCAGGGGAAGGCTACGTCGGACATTCAATGGCCGTTGCCCCCAACGGAAAGACGATCGCACAGACAACCGACAACAAGCAACGGGTCTTGATTGCGGAAATCAACCCCGCCGCAACGACCACCATGCGCGACGCGATCCCCGTCTTTCGCCACCGCCGTCCCGAGCTGTACGCTTAACAAGCAATTACGGGGCTGTGGGCTCCACCTAAATAGACACCGCTCCGAACTGCCCGGGCCCTCGGCATCAACTGCCCTAAGAACCTCCCCTCCGTCGAGCCCGTACCCCTCCAATATGGAGACTTGATCGGCAGCGAATAGCGCCAACCCCGAAGCCGTCGCGTATGTTAGATTGGGTAAAATTCCGATCGACCAAAGGGGTCGCATGAGAACGGGAATCATCATCGCAAACACCGGATCGCCTTCTTCAACCGATCCCGATGATATTGAGGCGTATCTTCGCGAGTTCCTGCTTGACGACCGCATCTGCCAGATGCCCAAGCCCATTTGGAAATACATCGTCTACCGCCACATTCTGCCGAAGCGCAAGTTCGCCTCTGCCAAGCGTTACGAATTCATTTGGCAGCCCGAAGGCTCGCCGCTCATCTTCACCCAGCAAAAACTTGCCAAGAAGATCCAGGCCTCCTTCGATGTTGATCGAAAAGAAGGCGACGAAACAGGATACGTCGTGCGCAGCGCGATGAGTTACGGCGAGCCTTCCATGGGCAGCGTGCTTGCCGAGCTGCGCAACCTGCGTTGCGACAACGTCATCCTTCTGCCGCTGTATCCTCAAAAGGCGTTCTCCAATACGTTGTCCGTCGTCGACGCATATAAGCGCGCTCGTAAAGATGTTGGTTGGAGGCCTGCGACCTGCGTGATCGAGGACTACCACGACAACCCGCTGTACATCCAGGCAATCGCGGATCAAATTCGCGAAAGCGGGTTCGACCCCAACGGCAGCGATCGTCTTATGCTGTCGTTCCACGCCATCCCTCTTAAAGACGAAGCCAACGGCGACAACTACCGCGAGCAGATCAACCAGACCGTTGCGCTGATCGCTCAAAACCTTGGCATGCCCGCTGGCGATATCACCGTCTCGTTCCAAAGCGTGTTCGGGCATAAAGAAGATGCATGGGTGTCGCCTTTGTCCATTCACCTGCTACCAAAGTGGCGCGACAAGGATTTCCGCGTGTTCTTCGGCTGCCCTGGATTCGCCATCGATTGCCTGGAGACGCTGTTCGACGTTCCAAACGAGCTTTGCCCTGCCCTGGAAGGCGAACAGAAAACGCCCCTGACCACCTGCACGCGAACCGGCGGCGACATTCAGGCCGCGTGCAATACCAAGGGACGCTTCAATTGGGTCCCCTGCCTAAACGCAAGCGACCAGCAAGTTGCCGTCATCCGCAACGTGCTTGACAAGGCTATCGCCGCTGGCAAGTTCGATCTTTAGCATAAACGCGCAACATAGAACGGAAAGGACTGCTGACCTGCGTCAACAGTCCTTTTTGCATCTAATTCGCATTGTTGGGGCGAGCCGACTGGTCGGAAGCATCGAAACGCGCCACCAGGCAGAAGCGCTGAAGCGGGTTGCCGTTTCGCAGCGACCTCTTAAGCCAAGACGATCTCACAGGTGAACGAAGCCTCGTCAGACCCGTTCATGCCCTGAGCAAGGATGGTCTTGCCATCGCGCTTCACAGCGATCTGGATTCGATCACCCACGCGGATCTCGTGGCGATAATCGATTTGCAGTGTCTTGATCTGCTCGTTGGCGCCAAGGTCCAGCACATCAAGCACGTATGTGGCATAACAAGCGTTATTCACGTGCCCGTTCGTGTCGGCGTCGCTTGGCTTGGCGACAACCTCTGCCAGCGGCTCGGTTGCCTCTTCCAGCAAGAACGGCTTGGTGCGGCGGACTTTGCCGGCGAACATGCGGTCCTCGCAGAAATCACCATCGACATCGCAGTGGTCAAGCACCGATTCAATCGTGCGCGTTTCGGTGTTCAGCAACATCCACTCGCTTCTGGCCTTCGCTACCATGTTGCCATCGGCGTCGGTCATTGCATAATCACGCTGGAAGAACAAACGCGAAGGGGAATGCGGCCACGTACGCGCGGTCGCGACGCCGTGCATAGCTGGGTTCTGAACGATCTCGAGTTTCGTACGCGCGACAGCCCAGAAAACACCCTCGGAAGCCATGCGATCATACCCGATGCCCATGTCATCGGCCTGAATCGAGGCGATATCCTGAAAGATATCAAGCGCCGATGCGGGCTTAAGACGATCGAAACGATCGAAATCGCTGGTACGAAGCTGATATGGAAGAGAAAGCTCGAGGGGCATGCGCACCGCCTTCATTTAAGAATTCAACAAACGGGGCTTATTATAGCCCTCACCGTACGCATGTTTGGATGTCAGATTCTTCACCTCACATTTGCGGCTTTGTTACTTCTAGCGACGCGGCCCGCTCGTTCCAAGGAACTCGCGTCCGCGGCCTTGCCACTTTGGGCTACGCGGCCCGCTCGTTCCAAGGAACTCGCGTCCGCTGCCTGTTCCAACGTCATGTTCTCCAAACAGCGGGTGATGGCGCCTTCCAAGCTTTCCCACACGAACGTGGTAGAGGCATCGCCGCGCTCAAGCTCTTCAGCAGGAACCGGCGAGAACCCGCCCTCGGTAAGCTGCAGGATCTCGGCAATAGTGATCATAGACGGATCGCGGTTCAAACGATAACCTCCCTGATAACCGCGCGTGATCTGGAGCATTCCCGACGGATTCAGGCACGCCACGATGCGCTCGAGATACTTCTTCGAAATGCCCTGACGCTCGGCGATCGACTTCAGCGAGACGGGGCCTTCGGCATCGTGCTCGGCAAGATCGATAAGAAAGCGCAGCGCATAGCGCCCTTTCGTCGAAACAAGCATGAGACCCCCTGGCAATTCAAATCGAGAACAAATACCCACCTTTACGATCGATTATAGCAGCGGACGCTAAAATAGCAGTATCGGCACGACGGAAGGCAGCAGGTTATGGGAGCACCGCGTTACAAAGTCTCGCCTCTTTACGACGAGAACGGAAGAATCGCCCCGCAGTTCCTTGACGAGGAGTTCTCTTCGTACGGGCACACCTGGGAAGAATCCATGGACATGCCCTGGTTCCAAGGCATCATCAAGCAGGAGCTTGCCGCCGAAAAGATCGCTGACCAGCCACTCGAGCGCCTTGCCGACCTTGCCCCGTCCGAGCGCGTCAAGCACCTGTACCTGCATTGGCTTCACTTCATGGACGACAAGCTTGACCCCTGGACCACGGGCGGCGCCATCCACTTCCGACCCCACTGGGCTCGCGTCCTCATGCTGGCGCTGACGCTGGGAGACGCCGCTGGCCTAAACGATACCGACATGAACGCGCTCGCCATGGCGGCGGTCTTTCACGATTCTCGCAGGAAGAACCCGTACATGGACACCGGGCATGGGCGTCGCGCCTCGGATTATTACCGTGAAGCGGGAAGCGAAGGGTTGCTGACATTCGACCCGCGAACGTTTTTAGCCGTCCGCTGGCACGACCGTGACGATGACGACGGCGTTAAGGCCATCAAGAGCGAAGACGAGCTTTTAGAAGCCGCCCCCGATAACGCACAAGCCGATGCAGGCTTCGTGTACCTTACGCTGAAAGATGCCGACGGACTCGACCGCTTCCGCTTGGGCGAAGAGTGCTTCGACCGGCGATTCATGCGCTCGCAAGCGGCACTCGACAACGTCGAGTTCTCACGTGAACTTCTCGAGCTGTCGAAACGGCCGATGAAAACACCCGAGAGATAAAACGGGCTGCAGACGGAACCCGTCCACAGCCCATGCAAATTTGCGGCTAAAGCTGGCGGTCTAAATCTGTTCTGCCAGATCGTAAATCAAGCGCTCGGACTTTTCCCAGCCCAAGCAAGCGTCGGTGATCGACTTTCCGAACACGCCGCCATCAACCGGCTGGTTGCCGTCTTCGATGTAGCTTTCGATCATGAAGCCGCGGATGATACCCGCGATCTTCTCGGAGCGCTTGCAGCTTCCCAACACCTCGTTCACGATGCGTGGCTGCTCAAGCGGCCTTTTTCCCGAGTTATCATGGTTGCAGTCGATGATCACGGCAGGGTTCTGATACTCGCCCGTGCAATACGCATCGGCCAAGCGCTCAAGGTACTCGAAGTGGTAGTTGGGGTAGTTCACATCGTCAAGCCCCTTGTAGCCGCGAAGAACCGCATGGGCGTACGGATTGCCCGTAGTGGTGACATCCCAGTTACGGTAGATGAAATTCTGCGGCTGCTGAGCTGCGTAAATGGAGTTCAACATGACGCTGGTGGAACCACCGGTGGGATTCTTCATGCCCACGGGAACCTCAACGCCGCTGGCAACCTGACGGTGATCTTGATTCTCGACGGAACGCGCACCGACCGCCGAGTAGGCAAGCAGGTCGAACAAAAAGCGATAGTTGTCGGGATAAAGCATCTCGTCGGCGGTGAACAGGCCCGTCGCCTCGATGACGCGCAGGTGCATGCGGCGGATGGCCTTGATTCCCTCAAGCAGGTCGACGCCGCCCTCGGGATCGGGCTGATGCAAAAGGCCCTTGTAACCCGTGCCCTTAGTGCGCGGCTTGTTCGTATAGACGCGCGGGACGATGACCAGCTTGTCTTGAACCTTCTCGGCAACCTTTGCCAAACGGTCGACGTACTCAAGAACAGAATCCTCGCGGTCGGCCGAACAAGGGCCGATGATCAGGAGCTTCTTGTTGTTGCCGCCCGAGATCACATCGGCAACCTGCGCGTCGAACGCCTTCTTCGCCTCGACAAGCTCGGGGGAAAGGGGCATTTCCTCGCGGATTTCCTGAGGGATAGGCAAGCGTCGTTTGTAGATCGTTGTTGGCATACTGCTTTCTCCGTACGTAAAAGTTAGCGCCCGTTAAGCGCGTATCAGGGATGGTAACACGTGCCACACAGGCGCGTTCGCATTTCAGGAAAACACGCCGGACCTGTTGCGGAAATTTAACAAGGCCCGACATGTCGAGGCCTTGAGCGCTTACCTGAATAGCGGCTTTCCCGCTTGTCTAGATCGATTTCCCTAGAGCCTGGCAGAGACGCTCGTAGTGGAGGAACTTGCCGCTTTTGCTAAGCTCGACGATATCGTTCCAGCCGACTAGCGCAAACCCCAACGCCTCACGTTCTCTGATGCGAATATCCGACTCGTTAAACGCCATGTTCACGTGATAGATATCAACGAAATAATTGTCGCCGCGCTCAAGGTCGACGTTCTCGTACGAGTAGATAGGTTCGCCGGTTTTCCCAGCGATGCTCAGCCCCGTTTCCTCGAAAACCTCGCGCACAACAGCCGCGGTGGAGTCCTCGCCGGCGCATGCGCCGCCGCCGGGAACCTCCCACAACCCCGCCGCCCACTTCTTATCCAAAGCGCGCTGGGTGATCAGGATTTTCCCTTCTGCGTTCTGAATGACGGCGAGCACGTACATCATGAACTCGCCCTCTTTCAGGAAAATGCCCTTGCGCGGCTCGACGCGGCCCGTCTTTCGATGGTCGGCGTCGTAGATATCGATCATTTCGTCGCTCGTTGCCATGCTCTTCCCTGCTGCTTTCCCGCACTTCCTTCTTCTGCCACACCCTGCGCCCGTAGGCTCGCGACACAACGCGCGTTTACAAAACGCGCTTCTCGACGATCTCGGCCAGCACATCATCACTTTCAGGTTGGCCGATGAAGCACAAAGTCGAAACCCGCTGGTCAGCCACACCGTCTTCGACAAGAACCATGCCGGCAAGGCCGGTGGTCTTGCGGTACGCCTTCGACATACCGCCATCGATCATAACGATCTTGCCGCCGCAACGGACAGGATTTTCACCATCCTTAACCTTTATAGGAACATGGCCGCACACGATGCGTGAACAGGCAGGCTCCATCCCGAAATCGCGGAACACGCCGTCGATAGCCGCCTCGTCGTCAAGCAGGGAGTAAAACGCGTTCTTGACCTCTTTGCGAGCAGCCTTATCGGCGATGTAATAAATCTCGAACGTCGCCATCTTGCTTTTCGCGAACAACGGCGAGCCCTGGCCAAGCCACAGGTACCACAGCAAGTCGCCACCGCGCTTCTTCGCTTCCTCGTCCTTAGAAAGGAACGCCTCGCGAACAACGCGGTCGACCTCGTCAAGAAGGGCTTTGCCCCTAAGAGGGCGACCCAAGAAGTCGGTCTCCATCAGCGAGCCATCGGCATTCAGGGGCACGCACGCATGAAAAACAAGGTCGTTCCCGCAAATGCGGTACAGCCCGCCCTTGCGAAGCAGCACGTCAATATGGCGCTTCAGGCGCTCGCTGCTCTGGAAAGACTGCTGCAACGCCGCGATGACTTCTTCCTCTTCATCGGTAAGTTTGTTCGGATCGACAGGATCTACCGTGGGGAACACCGTATCCGTCAACGGATACTCGATTCCGTCAACCACCACGGTGCTCGCAGCGAAATCGATCGCGCTCATCAACTTGCGATCCTGAAGGTTGAAAGCGGGATTCTCGTTGATGAGCTGCGCTTCCACCTTGAATTGGATAACAGCCATCGCCTTTTGAACTTTGACGTTCAGCTCGACCAGGCTGTCAGGCAAGCCGTTGGTCTCTTTCAAGCCGAACGCAGCGCAAGGATCGTCGGCGTAAACAGTTGCGGCAAACTTCTCGAGAGGCGCACGATCGATGCCATACGCGTCAAGAATGTCAAGGTTGCCATAGCGTGCGCAGTTGCGAACCACATGCGCGATGCAGCCGCGATTGCCAAGGGCCGCGCCCATCCACACCACGTCATGATTGCCCCATTGGATATCAAGATTGTCCATGTCGACGATCTTGTCCATGATCAGTTCTGCGGCAGGGCCTCGGTCATAGACATCGCCAACCAAATGAACGTAGTCGACAGAATCCTCCAAGCCAGCGCATTCACCGTCGACGATCTGCGAGAAAATCCTGCTTTCGCCATGGGGATCGGAGACGAAGAATATACGGCCTCCTTCGTTGGCCTGCTGCAAAAGGTCCTTCGATCCGCACGCTTCAGCTTTCATGCATTCCTCCTGTTCGAAAGCGTGAACACGCCTGTTTCCCGCTCGTCGATCGGCAGGCAAGAACCAGCGCATCGCTTAAGTTCCGGCAACGTCCGCCTTGGGCAAGGTCACTAGGCGCACCGTCTTTCATTTTAATGCAATCGAGCACTGCGCCGACGCCGCGCCGACCGCCTCGGTCAGCGGTTCTTCGCCGTTACATCAGGCGGGCAAACGCCCTAAGCGTCGCCCGCACATCAGCCACGCCAGCAAGCCCACCTTTCAACTGCACCAGCAAACACTGCTCGCCCAGGCAAACGAAAAGGCCGAGCGGCATTGCCACTCGGCCTTCAATGCGATTCTTATCGCGCTGTAGCTTCTACTACTTGTCTTACAGCATCACGCAAGCCAGCGGGTATGCGAAGACGAGCATCAGAACGAACTCGGCGATGATGATGACGCCCGTGTACTTGTAGATATCGGACGGACGCAGCCATTCGGTGTTGGCGAACATCATTGCTGCGAACGGGGAAGCTGCCGGAGTGAACAGAGCGCAGGACAGAACGAAGAAGATGCTGACTGCGATGATAGGCTCAGCAGCGACACCGGAGGTGGAGCAGTAAGCGAAGATGATGGTCTGGAAGATCATGCCGATAACCAGAGAGTTGCAGAGGTTGGTAAGAACCATCTGGATAAGCAGGGCGAAGATGACGAACGTGAAGCCACCCATGCCGGAGAACAGCGGGCTCAGCAGAGTCTTCAGGCCAGCGGTGATGCCGGTCTTCTCGTTGGTGAGGATCGAGCTGAGCATGATGGCGGCAACGATCAGGAAGAAGATGCCCCAAGAAACGCCCTTCTGGATGGACGGGCCAACCTGAACGACGGGCTTGCCGCCGATGTAGAGGCCGGCGAAGACGCCGCAGAAGACAACGGCCATGCCGATGATGTTCTGGTTAAGGAATGCGAAGAACGGGATGCCCTTGAAGAAGCTGGGCAGAAGCATAGCCAGGGTCAGGACGACGACAACCCAGAACAGAGTCTTCTGACGAGCGTCCAGCGGAGGCAGCGGGTTCTTGTTGAGCTCTTCGATTTTGAGGTTCTTCAGACGACTTACGTCAGGACGGAAGATGAACTTGCAGATCAGAATAGCCATGCCCATGAAGACCAGGCCAACGATGAGCTCGTAGATGAAGTACATGCCGTCGTTCATGAAAGCCGGGTTTCCGGAAAGCTGGCGGTAGTTCGCGAGCATTGCCAAGCCGTTGGACTTGTAAGGCGGAACTGCGAATGCAGCCAGTGCGGAAACGACGACCATGATAACCATCAGGATGCTGTAGGGATCGCGATCCTCGGCCTTGTAACCAACCTGGTTAAGTGCTTCGTAAACGATCGGCCACATAAGGATGACGGCCGGGGTAACGCCAACGAAGATGGACATTGCGAAGCAAGCCAGGCAAACCATGAGGGTGAAGACCCAAGGACGACCCTCGGAGATCTTGCGCGTAAGGAAGAAGCGGCCGATGTGAGCCGTGATTCCCTCATGAGCAAGAGCGCCGGCGAAGAGCATCATGAAGAAGACCTGAACGACAACGGTGTTGCCGAAAGCCAAGCTCAAGACGTTGGCCATGCTGTCGTAGTCGGACAGACCAACCATAGCGACGCAGAAAACAGACGACCACAGAACGTCAACCGTGGTCCACAGGTACAAGGTACCCAAGAAAATGCCCAGGATCTGCATGCCAACGGCGGTGACAGGCTCCAGCGGCGGAATGAACCTGAAGATCATCATGATGGCAAAGCCAATGATGAAATGGATGTTCTTCGAGGTTCCCAATTGAAGGCCCTTCGAGGATTCTCCCATTACCCTTCCTCCTTCTTATTTCAGGGCGTTCCCTTTTTTAGCCCCGTTTCCCAATACACAGTGCGATTACTCTATCACACTTTCTACAAATGCTCTTCGCACGGTCTCCCTTATTGCACTTGCACAAACCGCAAACCCGAAAAAGAAAGCCTTTGAAGGAAATGCAGACGCGCCCCGCAGTTGCAAGGCGAGTCTGTTTCTTTCTCGCTCACATCGTCAAACGATGCGTCAAACCCAAGCCTAGATACCGGTTACGCAGGCAGCGATGTTGGTGTTGAAACCATTGGCGCCCTCGACGGTGACGGCGTTGGTCTCGTAATCGCTTGCAAACGAGCCCTCAAGCTGGAACTTGGAGCAGTCGATGCGCGGGATCTCAACCTCTTCGGGCTTCTCAAGCTGCGGAATCCACTCGTACGGAATGCGGTAGGCGCGGTAAATCAGGTTCATGCCGGCCTCGGGGTACACGTACTCCCAAACAAGCTTCTGATCCTTGGTGTACTCGCGCAGGATAGCCGAGCAACCCTCGCAGATAAGCGTGTTGCCGTTGGGCAGTCGCTGCGCGTCAGAAGTAAGCGGGCTGTAGAAGTAGTTGCCGTTGAAGTTGAATCCGCCGCCGGAGGCGATGGGCTCGCCGGTGCACTCCCAGACGATCTCGAGCGTGGTGGGATCGAACTCGACGACGCGCGAGGAGTCGCGACGGGTGACCTTCAAACCCTGCTTAGAGAACTGGTTGGGGGCGCCGTAGCCGGCCCAGCCGCCGTTATCGTAGACCATGATGTGGCCCTCGCCCGGCAGGCCCTTCGGGATCATGTGGGTGTGATGCGGGCCGACGATGGTGCCGAACAGGCGCAGTTCCTGAGTCTTCGTGAAGTCGGGGCCGACCTGCCACACGACGTCGCCGGACTCGTGGTCGATGATCCACATCATGTTCATCTCGCGGGAGTCCATGATGATGTTCTCGGGCTTGAAGCGCTCGTCGCCACCGTCGAACCACTTGTTCGGGCCAAGGTAACTGCAGCAGTTGATATGGAAGAGGTCGCCCTGGCCCTCGGGACCCGCGTTCTGCGTGTTGGGGTTGCGGAACATGGCGTTCTTCTGCTCTTCAGAGAAACCGAACTGGTTGAAGTGGTCGACAACGCTCCACTCCCAAAGAATGTTACCCTCGCGGTCGATCTCAAGCAGACGGTCGTCAAGCAAGTTCTGCGGGCTGATCTTGGGCTTCTTCACGTCGTTATGCGTAAGGACGAGCATCTTGTCGAAGTTGGGGTCGGGCTCCTGGTCGGGAGCATAGTAGCCAACAGGGCTGCCGGAAACCTGATAGTCGTGATGTTGGCGTGCGCTCCAGTAGGGCTCGCCGTCGTCAACAACTTCCTGGTTCTTAGTGAACTGCCACTCGATGTTGCCATCCCAGTCAACCATGGTAAGGTCCTGCTGATCTTGATAAGCAAATTCGGCACCGCGGGTGCGCAAGCTGCCAATGAGATGACCGCCGGGGAGCATTTTCGCAGGGAAGCCGGCCATGTCTTTCCAGAAACGAACGATCTTGCCGTTCATGTCCAGCAAGATAATACCGTGGCCCTTACCGACGAACAGGGTGTAACCGTTATAAGCCTCTTCGGGGTAGTAAACCGTAACACCAGTCGGGTATACGTTTGGACGTCCCATATTCTTTCTTCCCTTCCTCTACTGCTTGCTTTCCCTACGATCTCTCCCTACGCGAACTCAGTGAGCGCGGGCCCTTACGGCCTTCTCCTTTCACCTCAAGTCGCGCAATGTCCACATCGTATCACAGTTTGCACATATTTGACACATTTTTTCATCACACGCGTTTCCCCAGCTCAAAACGAGACGTCGATTCGCAACTTGTAACGTTATCTAGGAGCATCGAGGAGACATCTAATGCAGGATTGAAACGACTCGATAACGTTCCACTTCGATAACGGGAGTTGGGCAGATAACGTTCGACTACGAGAATGAGAAGAACCGCCTTCGAGCCAGCTTGGCGAATGCGGGGCATGAAAAACCCGGGTCGCGATGCCCGGGTTTTCTCGTTCTCCTCTATTCGGTTTTTCTCGGTCCGCGTGCGACGGCTCCCGCCCAGCGCGGGCCGACCGTCTTGGGTCGTTGAAGCAGGAATGCCGTTGTTGTTCACCCGGTTTCATCCGCAACGGTTTGGCGATCAGGCGATTTGACTCGGTTACCAAACAATCGTTGCGCAACCTATTGTTGTCTACAGTTTGGAGAACCGGCTGATTCGACGCGGTTGCCAAACTAGTTGGATTCCTTGGCCGATCCCTTCCACGTTGAAAACCGGATGATCCGACTCAAATTGCGTGAAACTGATGAGATAATCACTCAAGAAATACTTTTGGAAAGAGATAAAATGAAGAGGTTTCTTTCACTGCTTGCCGCTGTCTTTCTCGTTGCTGGCCTAGTCGGCTGTAGCGGGAGCATCACGAACGCAGCACCCGCTATCAACCCCGAAGATTACGTTGATATGCCAGCAGGTGAGATTTGGGTTGTTCTCAAAGACGGGACGGTAGACAAATTCGAAAACCATACCAGCTGGCTTTATGGGGTCGACTACTTCCTTGATGCTGTTGGCAATGATGAAGCTTACTACACAGAACGCTACAAAGGTGCGACTTACGTTGTTCATTGTCAGGTCAAATCTACTAAAAGCGCTTGGCTAACAAGAAGTGGGGATAAATTCGAGACGGCAATAGAGCTTACGAGTGACAAGGGATATTTACGGGCTAATGGCATGGAGCCTTCTACGGCTCTAACGGCAGAAGTTGATAAAGAGGTAATTAGCGAACAGGAAATTAAATCAGGTGATTCCGTTATCGTTGCTTCTTCCAATTTTGACTTTCGCTACGACAACCTATATGCGCCAACCGAAGTCATTAAAGTTGAGTAGTAGCTAAACGAATGCCCGAGCGGCTCATGCCGTACCAGTACCTCGCCTAGGCGCCCTTCTTGACCCAGCTCGTGACGGTTCGCCGAACCGCTGCGCGCGATCGCATGTACCCAAGCCCCTCATTGCCCGCTCAAGGCGAAGCCAGTTCGCATCCTAATCATCGTGCTCGACGCCCGCGCAGGCGCAGGCCACCATGACCCGCTGCTCGCGCGAAAGCTCGCCGGCGTGCGCCACGACGAGCGCGACGGCGTCCTCGAGCGCCTCCGCATCGATCTCCATCCCGTAAAGCGAATCGACGGTCGTCCCGAGCGCGCCCGCGAGAGCGGCCGCGGAGGCCGTCCTTGGCACGCGGCGCCCATTCACGTACCGCGAGACCGCAGCCTGCGTCATGCCCGCGGCCTCCGCCAGCTCCTTGCTGGACATCCCGCGCGAAGCCATGAACGCGCGCAGGTTGGCCGCGAAACGCTCCCGCATACGAGAAAGCGGCCCGCGTCATGGCGCAGACCGCTCTCAAGCTGAGTTCCGGCACGTAACGGCTTCTTCTCAGCCTTTCGCTCCCTTTTTTCCGTTGCACTTGGAGCACAGCACTTGCAGGTTCGACTCGACGGTCTTCCTGCCTTTGGCGATGGGCACGATGTGGTCCACGTGCAGCCCCACCCCGTCCGGCATTCGCTTGCCGCAGATCTGGCAGGTGTAGCCGTCCCTTTGCATCACCTTGCGGCGCAGCTCGGGAGTCATGAGCTTGCGCTGTTCCTTGGCGTTGTATTTTCTCAGCGTCGTCTCGAAGCCGATGGCCGCGAGCTGTGCGTGGCGCTGCATGACGGCGTCCTTGTCGATCCCGAGCTCTTTGTCGACCGTAACGACCGTGTACGGCGTCTTGACGTAGTTCCGCTGGCTGTAGCGCGTCTGGTTGCGCTTCAGGCGGTTCTTGGAGTCGAACGTTACGTTTTCGACGGCGGCCTAATTTAACGTTATGAGATGAGAAACGACCGCTCAAAACGAGAAAGGACGGCACCTTACGATGCTGTCCTTCCCGTTGCGCTCATTTTTGAAGGAACCGCTCCGTGAACCGATGCCGCACCTAATACGCGCATCGTTATCGGGCGATCGCCGTTTTGCTAGTCGAGATCCTCGACGCAGTGAGCCATCTCATCGTTGAAGGCATGTGCGCCCTCGACGGTGACCGCGGTGGTCTCGTACTCGGAATGAGCCGCGCCCTCAACATGGAACTTGGTGTTGTCCGCGCGCGGGATCTCAACCTCTTCGGGCTTCTCGAGCTGCGGGACCCACTCGTACGGGATGCGGTATGCACGATAGAGCAGGCTCATGCCGACATCCGGGAAGACGTACTCCCAAACCAGCTTCTGCTCGCGCGTGTACTCGCGGATGATGGCGGAGCAGCCCTCGCAGATCATGGTATTGCCGTTGGGCAGGCGCTGCGCATCGGAGGTCAACGGGCTGAAGAAGTAGTTGCCGTTGAAGTTGAAGCCGCCGCCCGAGCCGGTCGGCTCGCCGGTGCACTCCCAGACGATCTCGAGCGTGGTGGGGTCGAACTCGACGACGCGCGAGGAGTCGCGACGGGTGACCTTCAGACCGGTCTTGCTGAATTGGTTCGGCGCGCCGTAGCCGGCCCAGCCGCCGTTGTCGTAGACCATTATGTTGCCCTCGCCCGGCAGGCCCTTCGGGATCATGTGGGTGTGGTGCGGGCCGACGATGGTGCCGAAGATGCGCTTCTCGGGCGTGTCGGTGAAGTCGGGGCCGACCTGCCACACGATGTCGCCGGTCTCATGGTCGAGGATCCACATGATGTTGCACTCACGGGAGTCCATGATGATGTTGTCGGGCTTGAAGCGCATGTCGCCGGCATCGTACCACTTGTTCGGGCCGACGTAGCTGGCGCAGTTGCAGTGAAACAGGTCGCCCTGTCCCTCGGGGCCGGCGTTGCGGATATTCGGGTTGCGGAACATCGCGTTCTTCTGCTCTTCGGTGAAGCCGAACTGGTTGAAGTGGTCAATGACGCTCCACTCCCAAAGGATGTTGCCGTCGCGGTCGATCTCGATCAGGCGGTCGTCCAGCAACAGCTGCGGGGAGATCTTGGGCTTGCGCACGTCGTTGTGCGTGAGCATCAGCATCTTGTCGAAGTTGGGATCAGGATCCTGACCAGGCGCATAATAGCCAACCGGATTGCCGGTTACCTGGAAGTCGTGATGCTGACGGGCCATCCAGCGCTCGCCGTCGGGATCCTTCACCAGCTGGTTGCGATTGAAAGTCCATTCGACATTGCCGTCCATATCGACCATGGTGAGATCTTCTTCGTCCTGGAAGCCGTTCTCGGCGGGACGGGTCGCACGAGAGGCGATCATGTGACCACCCGGAAGCATCTTGGTGGGGATGCCGTACATATCCTTCCAATGGCGGACGATCTTGCCGTTCATGTTAATGAGGTTGATACCAAGCTCAGGTGCCGAGAACAGCGTGTAGCCGTTCCAACACTCTTCAGGGTAGTACACGGTGGTGCCAGTCGGAAATACAGTTGGACGTCCCATACCTGTTACCTCTTCCTCTATTGTTCGCTTCGCTTCCCTTCCCGCGCCGACCCGATGCTACCGAACCGAGCACGATCTGCGGCCCCACTCCTGAAGACGCAGTGAATCCACTGTATCACAGTTCACATACGCCATAGGTACGTATATATCATACGTTTTCCCAGCTCAAAACAAGAAAAGGACGGCACCTTACGATGCCGTCCTCTCTTATTGCATTACGCGATGACAATGCAACGCGCCGTTGGATTCGACTAGTCGAGGTCCTCGACGCAGTGAGCCATCTCATCGTTGAAGGCGTGTGCGCCCTCGACGGTGACTGCGGTGGTCTCGTACTCGGAATGAGCCGCGCCCTCAACATGGAACTTGGTGTTGTCCGCGCGCGGGATCTCAACCTCTTCGGGCTTCTCGAGCTGCGGGACCCACTCGTACGGGATGCGGTATGCACGATAGAGCAGGCTCATGCCGACATCCGGGAAGACGTACTCCCAAACCAGCTTCTGCTCGCGCGTGTACTCGCGGATGATGGCGGAGCAGCCCTCGCAGATCATGGTGTTGCCGTTGGGCAGGCGCTGTGCGCTGGAAGTCAGCGGGCTGTAGAAGTAGTTGCCGTTGAAGTTGAAGCCACCGCCCGAGCCGGTCTGCTCGCCGGTGCACTCCCAAACGATGTCAAGGTTGGTCGGGTTGAACTCGACGACGCGAGAGGAGTCGCGACGGGTGACCTTCAAGCCGGTCTTCGAGAACTGGTTCGGGGCGCCGTAGCCGGCCCAGCCGCCGTTGTCGTAGACCATGATGTTGCCCTCGCCCGGCAGGCCCTTCGGGATCATGTGGGTGTGGTGCGGGCCGACGATGGTGCCGAAGATGCGCTTCTCGGGCGTGTCGGTGAAGTCGGGGCCGACCTGCCACACGATGTCGCCGGTCTCATGGTCGAGGATCCACATGATGTTCATCTCACGGGAGTCCATGATGATGTTGTCGGGCTTGAAGCGCATGTCGCCCTCGTCATACCAATGGTTGGGGCCCAGGTAAGATGCGCAGTTGCAGTGGAAGATGTCGCCCTGGCCCTCGGGACCCGCGTTCTGGGTGTTGGGGTTGCGGAACATGGCGTTCTTCTGCTCTTCAGAGAAGCCGAACTGGTTGAAATGCTCGACAACGCTCCACTCCCAGGTGATGTTGCCGTCGCGGTCGATCTCGATCAGACGGTCGTCCAGAAGCTGCTGCGGGGAGATCTTCGGCTTCTTCACGTCGTCATGCGTGAGCAGCAGCATCTTGTCAAAGTTGGGGTCGGGATCCTGACCCGGGGCATAATAGCCGACCGGGCTGCCGGTTACCTGGAAGTCGTGATGCTGACGGGCCATCCAGCGCTCGCCGTCGGGATCGTTGATGAGCTGATTGTGGTCGAAGCTCCACTCAACCTTGCCGTCCATATCGACCATGGTGAGGTCTTCCTGGTCCTGATAGCCGTTGGCAGCAGGACGGGTTGCGCGAGAGGCGATCATATGGCCGCCGGGCAGGAACTTAGGCGGGAAGCCGTACATATCCTTCCAATGGCGGACGATCTTGCCGTTCATGTTAATGAGGTTAACGCCAAGCTGCGGAGCAGAGAACAGCGTGTAGCCGTTCCAGCACTCTTCGGGGTAGTACACGGTAGTGCCAGTCGGAAAAACGTTTGGACGTCCCATTTCCCTTACCTCTTTCTTGAACTAACTTTCTCCTACATGAAACTATGGATAAAACCGCGCCCTTATAACGCGGCGTTCCACCAAAAGTAATCGGGAATAACCCGATACGCCTTGCTCAAGCTATGAGAAAAGCGCGCCAATCTACCCGCAAAACGAGAGTTGACGCGCTTTCGAAAAGCAACCGCAAGCGCGAAGCTCTTACATGAACTCTTCGATCTTCTCTGCGAAATCGTCCTCAGGAGCATCGCCCGAGATAACAGCCTTGACGTTGCCGCCGGCGAAGAACATCGTCTGAGGAACACCCTTCAGATGGTACTTCGGGAGGATGGTCGGCTGCTGCTCGACGTCGATCTCGTAGAACTTGTAGTTCGGGTAATCAGCCTCGAGAGCCTCGATCTTGGGATGAACTTCCTGGCACACATGGCAGGTCTTACGAGAAACGAGAACGAGGCACTTCTGGCCACCGTCTTCAACGAGCTCCTCAAATGCTTCAGGACCAAGCTTCTTCATTGTTGTTAACTCCCTTTCTTTAACTGTATCAACAGTTACCTCACGGGATATGCTACCACGCATTGAAGAAAACGCACGGCAAGAATTACGTTTCGAACCAAGCTGTTGCTTTTGTGCTACATCCCGTCGGAAATAACGGTAGATCAGCCGCAATTCAAACAACCATGAGGAAATTCAGCAGCGAATCCGTCGTCTATGAAGCATATTTACCCGCTACTATAGTCAGATCCTATAGCGCACCATTAGATATCGCGTTTGCCGATAAGCGGTAGCTAGGCAACTGGGGTAAATTATCAGCAAGGGTTAATTATAGGCAACGCGCATTAAGAGGGTCGCGCGCAGGTTCGCCAATGCGAGCCGCGTTCGGACTGAGGAGCGTGCGCAATCCACCACTCATACATTAGGGGGAGCAAATGCAAAAGACCGATGAATATTTCGACCTCGTCATCATCGGCAGCGGCCCGGCGGGCCTGACGGCTGGTCTGTACGGCGGTCGCGCCCTGCTTAAGACCGTCATCCTGGAGAAGGGCGGCATCGGCGGTCGCGTCACCACCACCACCGAGATCGCCAACTATCCCGCGGCTGGCCACACCACCGGCCCCGATTTGATGGACAAGATGCGCGCCGACACCGAGCGTTTCGGCGTCGAGATCCGTCAGCAGGCTGTCAAGAGCGTTGATTTCACTGGCGAGGACAAGCTCATCGAAACCCGCAAGATCACCTACCATGCGAAGGCCGTCATCATCGCTTCCGGCACGCATGCTCGTGTTCTGGGCACTCCGGGCGAGGTCGAGTTCACCGGTCGCGGCGTTAGCTACTGCGCCACCTGCGACGCCGAGTTCTACACCGGCCAGAAGGTCGCTGTCATCGGCTGCGGCGACCAGGCTGTTGAGGAATCCGAGTTCATCTCCAAGTTCGCCACCGACGTCGAAATCATCTCCCGTCATACCGACGGTCGTATGAGCTGCAACGCCGTCGCTGCCGAGCAGGTCAAGGAGAACCCGAAGATCAACATCAACTTCGGCGTTACCTGCACCGAGGTCTACGGCGAGGACGAGGTCGAGGGCATCGTTCTTAAGGATGTCACCACGGGCGAGGAAAAGAAGATGCCGTGCCAGGGCGTGTTCTTCTTCACCGGCATGGATCCGAACACCGACTTCCTGGGCGAGCAGCCGTTCCTGAACGAGAAGGGCTGGATCGTTACCGACGGCGACAACATGTCCACCAACGTTCCGGGCGTTTACGCAGCCGGCGACGTTCGCCAGAAGTTCCTGCGTCAGGTTGCCACCGCTGTTGGCGATGGCGCTGCTGCCGCAACCGCTGCCGAGAAGTACATCGCTTCTCTGGAGCACTAATCGCAGCTCCCCTGTTGCTTCGAAGGCCGCCCGAATGGGCGGCCTTCTTTTATTGCGCGCAAAGCGATCTCGCATGGAATGAGTGGCACGGCCAGGCGCATCGCGAAAAAAACGGTTCGGATGCCAGCAGTCCCTTAGGCAAAAAAGATGCGGCCCGCTCATGCGAGCCGCTGAAATGCTGAAGCAGTTTTCCAAACGGTGTTACGTCTTTTACAAGTGCTCGACTACCAAGTCGCCCATCTTCGCTGTGCCGACCACGTGGTCATCGGCGGTTTGGTCATCCTTGATGTCGCCTGTGCGCCAACCTTCATCCAGAACCTCGGTGACGGCACGCGCGATGTCGTCAGCCGCATCCTGCATATCAAAGCTGTAACGCAGCATCATCTCGACGGAAAGGATCTGAGCAAGCGGATTGGCAACACCCCTGCCCGCGATGTCAGGTGCGCTGCCGTGACTGGGCTCGTATAGCGCAACGCCGTCGCCCAAACTTGCGCTTGCAAGCATGCCAAGCGAGCCAGTGATCTGAGCAGCCTCATCAGACAGAATGTCACCGAACATGTTCTCGGTAAGGACGACGTCGAAATCCGCAGGGCGATTGATGAGCTGCATGGCGGTGTTATCAACCAGCAAGTCCTCGATCTCCACGTCAGGGTATTCCGCCTTGCCAATACGATGCACGATCTCACGCCACATACGGCTGGTCTCAAGAACATTCGCCTTATCGACGCTGGTCACCTTGCCGCGGCGTTTACGCGCCGCTTCAAACGCCTGTCGAGCGATCCGCTCGACCTCGTACTCACGATATTCAAGCGTGTCATAGGCGCGCTGACCCTTTGCGCCGTTAGCGCCGGCACCTTCTTCGTCGTAGAAGCGCTCACGTTTGCCGAAGTACAGGCCGCCGGTAAGCTCACGCACGATCATCAGATCAACGCCGTCGACGATCTCGGGCTTTAACGTGGAAGCCCCCGCCAACGCCCGATGAATCTTCACAGGGCGAAGGTTGGTGTATAGCCCAAGCCCCTTACGAATGCCCAGCAAACCCTGCTCGGGACGAGGTGCATTCGGATCGGTGGAGTCCCACTTCGGTCCGCCAACCGCCGCAAGAAGAACCGCATCGGAAGCTTTAGCGGCCTCAAGTGTTGCTTCCGGAAGCGGATCTCCCGTTGCATCGATAGCGGCGCCACCAATGAGAGAATCCGCGCAATTGAATTCGACGCCGTATTTCACACCAACGGCTTTTAGAACCTTCACGCCCTCGGCGATGATCTCGGGGCCGATGCCGTCGCCTGGCAGAAGGCAGATGTTATACGCTGCAGCCATTTCGCTTACCTCTTTCGATACGTTACTGATTCGCAAGTCAATACTAACGCCCTGGGCTGCAAGCGGCATCAAACAGTTCAGCTCGAAACGCCCCTGAAACCAGAAAGACCCCAACATGATGTTTTCCGGCAGATCTCTGCAACTTTGGGACATCGGGGACTACCCATGAAAGGAAGGTTTCTTCCATACTAGGCAACAACATTTCTATTGAGGAGGCAGCAATGGAAGAGGTATTCGCCATCAAATGCAAGAGCTGCGGCGGTCCCATGTACTCCAACCAGGCAAAGCGTAGTTTTGAGTGCGCGTATTGCGGCGCAAGCGAGCCCTGGAGCAAGGGCGAATCCGAGCCAAACTCCCTGATCAACTTTCGTCATAAGCCCCTCGAGAAGCAAAAGGACCTGCTGAAGCTTGTCATTGCGGGCACGCTTCAACCTCCCGAGGAAAAAGAGTGGTACTACTTCAAATACTACTGGCGCAGCATGTCGCTGTTCGAGAAGATCCTGAACGATGACCCCGCCACCGCGCAGGAGCTCAGCGAATCTAAGCACATCAGCATTCCCTGCCCGTACTGCGGCGCGTCGTTCGAGGGCGAATCGACTCAAAGCGTGTTCGAGTGCCCCGCCTGCGGCAACAAGGTTGCCATGTCAGACTGCTGCGAATCGGGAACGTTCAGCAAGCGCCTTTCAATTGGATCGGGTGCCGAATACATCCCCGAGCAGGCTCTTCCCTGCCATATCACCGAACAGCAGGCACGCGCCAACGCCAGGCAGTTCGTGCAGCAGCACGCCGATGCGTTCGCCAAGCACGACATGAACGACTGCATCGACAATCAGATGACGCTTGCATACCTGCCCATTGCGGCAGTCGATCTTCATGTGATGACCGCGTTTCCCGGCGGGTTGTTCCACAAAGACACGCTGATCTACAGCGAGCTCATTAACTGGGCTTACCCTAAAACCGACTTCTTTGATATGCCCCTTCTTAGCCTTCTTGAGCCGTGGGACTACTCTGAGGCAGCGCATTTCGACCCCGCGATGCAAGAAGGAAACTTCCGCGTTGCCGCCGTTGTCGGCCTTATCAACGACAACGTGCTGGTGAACGAAGTCGGCCGCTACGTCATTGGCAACGATCTTCAAGAGGCATTCGGTCTGAACCCCAAGAAGATGAAGTCGTGGGCGCGCAATATCCGCAAGCATGAATCGGGGCTTATGCTGGTTCCCGTGTACTATTTCGATCGCCCCGCATCGGACGGGCGCGAGGGCGAGCAGGTACGTATGGCGGTCAATGGTCAGACCGGCCGCGTTGCCGCTGTGGTATTCGACGAGAAGAAGGAGGCGCGCTTCGTTTCACCCCTTGGCTCGAACGTGCATCTATCTGCCGAAAGCACCGTTCATGCGAATCCCATCGAGGTTCGCTACAAGAAGTCGCCCCATCTGTACGAAATCGCCCGCATCGGCAAGCTGGGCTAGACAAGCTTGCCGAGGAACCTGGCGCACTTACTTTCCAAGGACCTTCTTCGTGCGGGCGACCAAACCGCCCTCTTCAATGATCTCCTGCAAGAACGGCGGGAAAGGCTGGGCTTGGAACGTCTGATCCGTGGTTTTATCAGCAATAACGCCGGTATCGGCATCGACCTCGACCACGTCACCGTTATTGATGGCATCAACCGCTTCGGGGCATTCCATGATAGGCAAACCGATGTTGATGGCGTTGCGGTAGAAGATGCGCGCGAAGCTCTTCGCGATGACGACGCTCACACCTGCAGCTTTAATGCAAATAGGAGCATGCTCGCGCGAAGATCCGCAGCCGAAATTCTCTTCAGCAACGATGATGTCGCCTGGTTGGACCCTCTTCACGAACTCGGAGTCAAGATCCTCCAAGCAATGCTTTGCAAGCTCGGCCGGATCGGACGTGGTAAGATAGCGCGCCGGAATGATGACGTCGGTGTCGACGTCGCGACCGTATTTATGAACTGTTCCCTCGAATTTCATCAAACGCTCCTTAATCCAAATCAGTCGGCAAGCCGATGTGCCCAAGAACGGCAGATGCCGCAGCAACAGCAGGCGACGACAGGTAAACTTCGCTGGTTGGGTCGCCCATACGGCCGACGAAATTGCGGTTGGTGGTTGAAATCGAGCGCTCACCTGGGGCAAGTACGCCCATGTAGCCGCCCAAACACGGACCGCACGTCGGCGTGGAAACGGCGCAGTTGGCATCAAGGAAGATCTGCATGAGACCCTCATCGATGCACTGACGGTAAACCTGCTGCGTGGCGGGGATGATGATGCAGCGCACGTTGGAATTGACTTTGCGACCCTTCAGCACCGCAGCAGCTTGACGCATGTCCTCGATGCGGCCGTTGGTGCAGCTGCCGATGACCGCCTGGTCGATGACGATATCGCGAGCTTCGGCAACGGGGCGCGTGTTGGAGGGCAAATGCGGGAAAGCAACCGTCGGCGGAATGTCGGCGGCGTCAATTTCGTACACCTTCCGGTACTGGGCATCGGGATCTGAATGATATTCGGTATAAGGACGCTCGACGCGACCATCCATGTAAGCGCGCGTGACGTCATCGACCTCGATGATGCCGGCTTTGCCGCCAGCTTCGATGGCCATGTTGGAGATGGTAAGGCGCTCGTCCATGCTCAGGGAGCGAATAGCGCTTCCCGTGAACTCCATGGCACAGTAAAGGGCACCGTCAACGCCTATCATGCCGATGATGTACAAGATGACGTCCTTGCCGGTAACACCGGGGGCAAGCTCGCCTTCAATCTTGAACAGCAACGATTCGGGAACTTTGAACCACGCCTTGCCTGTTGCGTAGCCAACACCTGCATCGGTTGAGCCGACGCCCGTTGAGAAAGCACCAAGCGCGCCGTACGTGCACGTGTGGCTGTCAGCGCCAATGATCAGGTCGCCCGCACCAACAACGCCCTGCTCGGGCAGAAGAGCATGCTCGACACCAACGCAGCCTACCTCCCAATAATGAGTGATGCCCTGCTCACGAGCGAAATCACGCGCAGCCTTGGCCTGCTTGGCCGAGTTGATGTCTTTGTTCGGCGTGTAATGGTCGGGGACGATAAGGACACGCGTAGGATCGAAGACCTTGCCAACGCCGATCTCATTGAACGTCTTGATGGCGATTGGGGTTGTCACGTCATTCGAAAGAACAAGATCGAGATCGCATTCGACTAGCTGACCAGGGCTTACCTCATCAAGTCCGGCGTGAGCCGCCAAAATCTTCTCCGCAATGGTCATAGGACGCGTCATCGATACTCCTTCTCTCGTTCTGTTCCTGTTAATTCTCCTTGGACAACGCTAGGCAAAGCGCATCAAGCAGCGTGATTGCGAAATGCTGTGCGGAACGATCCTCGCCGGCGTCTTCCCACATAGTGCCAGGGGTGACAACAGCCAAACGGTTGGCGCCCTTTGCAGCAAGCGTTTCGAATGCAGCCGAAAGACGCAGCGACAAAGACCCCTCGGGGGCATAGCTTACGCACGGCATGTCGCCGGGGCAGGTTTCCTCGGGCAGCATGATATGAACCATGAGCATACGATTATCAGGCTGGACCAAAAGCGAATCGGCGCTCAGGATTTTCGAGGCCGGGTTGGTCGCAAGCGCAAGATTGGACATGCGCGACGCAACGCTGCGCGTGAACGCATCGGTGCCGAACAGGCACAGGGCATGACGCTCCAGAACATCGGCGGCACGCGCGAAGCCGATGTTGATGGGAACGTCGATGGGCTTTTTGCCCTCCCATGAATGATGGAGATTGCGGATGGCGGCGTACGTGTAAGCACCGGCGATGCCATCTGCAGGAAGGCCCAGGTTCACCTGGAACTTGCGCAGGGCGTCTTCGGTGTACGCGCCGAAAATGCCATCCTCGTTGCCGCAAGAAAAGCCAAGCGCGCCAAGAGCCCGCTGAAGATCGAACACGTCGTTGCCATGGAAATACGGCATGCGAAGGAACAACGTGCGATCACCCAACGAGAACGACGCGTCGACTAAAGCCGACCAAACGCGCTCGTCGACTTCGTCGGACTCGGGCAGCGACTCCTTCTTGCAGAAGGCGCGAACTGCCTGTGCGGTTTCCTGACCGAATGTGCCATCGACATGGGCGCTGTCAAGCAAGCCGATGCGAGCCAGACGATGCTGGACGTCTTCGACTGCGGGCCCTTTGTCACTTTGTTTAATCGTATCCATGCCTGCCATGATAGACCATGCGAACATACGCATCGTTCCAAGGATCACCCTTACATTGAATTGGCAGAGCGATTTTTCCGATTCGCAGCACCCGGGAAAATCGATAGCGCCCTGCCGAGCTAAGCCGACAAGGCGCTATTGCGAATCGTTGTTGCTGCCGAGAATGCAGACGGACTATTTCAGTCGATTGACGAACCAATCAGCCATGGAGATCAGCAGATCGCGGGAATCCGACGGAGGGACCATCTCGATCAGGCGGTTCTTTGCGATGCTGGTAAGGTTCTCGGCATACGAGCGGGCGTAATCGATGCTGCCCGATTTCTGCATGATCTGGACGGCCTCTTCAAGAACCGCCGGATCCTTCTCCTTCGAAGAAAGGATCTCGATGATGCGCTTGCGATCGGCCTCGTCGGCGTTCTGCAGAGCGTGAACCACCACAAGCGTGCGCTTGCCTTCGGTGATGTCGTCACGGAAACCCTTCTTGGTGCTTTCCGTCTTGCCAATAAGATTCAGCAGGTCGTCCTGAATCTGGAACGCCAAGCCGGTATCGAGGCCGTAGTTGCGCAGCGCCTCGACCTGGGTGTCAGTTCCGCCGCCCACGATCGCGCCGATGGCCAGGGGCACGGCACCCGAGTAGTGAGCCGTCTTGTGCGTGGCCATGGTGAGGTAATCCTCGGGCGTGATGTCGTAACGGCCGTCGCGCGCCCAACCGATATCAAGAGCCTGACCCTCGATGGTGCGGCGCGTCATGTCGATGAGTTCCTTGATGACGCGGACCTTGGTGGCGTCGTCGAGGATCGGGTCCTCGATGACCGTACCGTTTACCAAGGAAAGCCCCAGGTCACCCATGTTGATGGCAAGGCCCGTTCCCTCGGTAAGATGCAGGCAGGGCTCGCCGCGGCGAAGCTCGGCCTCGTCGGCGATGTCGTCATGAATGAGCGCTGCGGTATGGAAGTGCTCGATCGCAGCGGCTGCGCTGACCGCCCTTTCGGCGTTGCCGCCAACGGCCAGGCATGCAGCGAAGCAGATCAGCGGACGATGACGCTTGCCGCCGTTTTGGCTGTAGCGACGCAGCGGATCGTACAGGTACTTGTCCATATCGGGATGCGAACCGCGCGGAATGAATGCGTTGATAAGCTCGCCGACCTGGTCGGCATAGGACGCAAGATACTCTTCGAACGAACCGGGTTTGCCGCCCTGGGCGAGGATTTCATTGATGCTAGGCATGGATTTCTTTGTCCCCTGCTTCACGATAGTGCTTAACGAACGAGGCGACGTCTAAACGCCACCCACGTGCGCTTTTCCCCAAAAAGCACGTGCCGACAAACGCCGACTGCGCGTTCTTGGACTGGTAGGAGCGGTGGGACTCGAACCCACAAGCCCGAAGGCGGCGGATTTTAAGTCCGCTGCGTATGCCAATTCCGCCACGCTCCCATTCGCGCACGACGCTGTTCACTTTAGCAAAGAATGCAAGCCCCAATGGGCACTATTCGTTGGCTACCCGCAAAACAATACCTTGAAGGATGTCCGACTCGCTTACCGTGAACTCCGAGACGCCCAAAAGATTCATGATCGTTTGCAAGATCAAGAAGCCCGCCACGATCACGGGGGCTCTGTCCGGATCAAGGCCAACCGTCTGACGGCGGGTTGCCAAAGGCTGCGACCCCAGACGGCTGGCGATGGCATCAAGCTGGCCGCGCGTGACGCGCGCTTTATGAACGCGGGACGAGTCATAGGTTTCCATGGCCTCACGAATGGAAACGACGGTTGTTGCCGTGCCCGCCACTGCAACCATACGCGCACCGGTGAATCCATGCGAGTGAAGCTCGGCGAAGTACGGCGCCATTTGGTCGTGCATCCACGTGCGTGCGGCTTCGATCTCGGCCTTAGTTGGGATGTCGGTTTTCAGGAAACGCTCGGTCATGCGACGGCATCCGATATCAAACGATTTCGCCAGAACGGGGGCGTTCCCCGATTGACCTACGACGACTTCAGTCGAACCGCCGCCGACGTCAACGACGACCGCCAATTCGCCGGGAAATTCCGCCGTGGCGCCCGAGAAAGAAAGAGCAGCTTCAAGTTCACCGGGAATGACGCGCACGTCGACGCCCAGATCGCGCATGCGGTTCGTGAAGTCGGCGGCGTTTTCGGCGTCACGCGATGCCGAGGTAGCCAGCGCGACGATTCGCGGCTTCAGACTGAAGGGGTTGTGCACGACGTCGTTCAGCGATTCGAGCTTAGCCAGATATCGTTTGACGATGTCAGCAACGCGCTCGATGGCCTGCGGCTTCAAGCGATGCGTGGCATCGACGCCTTCGCCCAGGTTGGCGATGGCATATTCGCGGCAAAGCTCGCACATACCGCCCTGCGCATCGACGTCGGCAACGAGCATGCGGCACGTGACTGTACCGATATCGATTGCGACGATGCGGCAAACCGGCAGGAACGAATCGACCATGGCTACTGCCCAACCCCGAAGAATTTGTCCAGAATAGGCGAGTACCAAGTCTCAGGGTAGTCGATGTTACCGACGGCAACGTTGGCGGTGATGGTGCTTCCGGCCTCTTCCTTCGCGTAGGCCGAGTCGGAAAGGCCCTCGACCTTGGCGGTTTGCTCGCCCTGCTTCACCCAGCCGTAATCTTTGTGAGCGATGGTCTCTACGCCGGCGTCGCTGGTAAGACGGTCGTTTTGGGCTTCGAGAGCATCGCTTCGCGCCTCGATCGCGGCGTACTGAGCCTGCGTGCGATCGTTGTCGCGAATGGACTGGTAGTACTGCTGAGCGGGGCCATAAATGCTGATGAACGAGCCAACCAAGCACACGAAGACCACCGCGGCGATCACGCCACGGCGAGAAAGGAAGAAGCTGGACAGAAGCGCCGCGGGGTTGAAACCGGACAAACCCTGGGCAACCGCCTTACCGCTGGGGACAAGACGCGCTGCTTTGCGAGCGTTCTTCCCCATCTTGCCTTCATAAACAGCGGCGCGAGGCGAACCCTCGCCAGATGAGGGGGCGTCATCAGAGCCGAACTGCTCGGCGAACATACGGCCAGCGCGGTCTTTCGCGCGCTTGCGGCGCTTTCGCTCCGCTTTCGACGCATTCACTTCGACATTGGCTTTTTCGTTATCGAACTCTTCGCCACCGAATCGATCCTCCAGACTGGAGTCGACCTTGCGATCGGAACCCACAGATGCCGAGACAGCCGATGCGGATGCGCCGCCGCGGATCACTGAGAACGAAGAGTCCGCGCTAGAAGCGGGTTCGTCGCCGCGCATCTCGGCCCAGAATTCCTCGTCAGAAAGCGACGAGAAGCCCGGCGACTTGGGCTGCGCAGGGCGGGAAACCGCCGCGCCCGCCGAAGGCGAGCGACGGGACGAGGAACGAGCGACGGGCTCTTTTGCCTGATCAAGATAGGCGAATGCGGAACGACGAGAGGCCGAACCACGACGGCGGCTTTGCGCTTTCGCAGCCGCATCGTAGCGGTCCAGAGATTCGGCGAAATCGGAATAGAAGTCCTCGGAGCGAAAGTCACCGGAGGCACGACGAGACCGCGAGGCGCTGCCGCGCTTCGCCGCATCGAACGACACGATATTCGATCGCTGAGACAATGGATTGGGCTCCCTGAAGCATCGTGGTTGGTTTGAGTTTCGTGTAATGCTTGAGCCAAATCAGAATACCACATTGCCAAACCGACAATGTATCCGCTCTGTGTTTTCTTGAAGCAGCCAACGCGCAACGAAGGCGTCTCAGGAAACGATCGGGCGACCCCGATACGCGGCGCCCGACAACCAAGCAGCTTAGTATTCGATGCCGAGGCGTCTAATGTACTCGGTCCACTTTTCGAACGAATCGTCGCTGATGGCATGCTCCATCACATGGGCTTCTTCCTCGGCCATGTCGGCAGGAACACCAAGGACCTTCTCCATGAAGGCGACAAGGAGGTTGTGGCGTTCGACGATCTTGCAGCCATATTCATAGCCAGCGGGGGTGAAAGTCGCGTCGCCATAATACGGCTGATCAAGAAAGCCCTTCTCTTTAAGAAGCGAGAGGGCTTTGTTCACAGACGCCTTCGAGACCCCCATCTTTTTGGCGATATCGACCGAGCGAACGGCCTGCTCGGTACTGCCGCCAAGCTCAACAATCGCTTCAAGGTAGTCTTCATGCGATTTGGAAACCTTCATTTGCAAGCTCCATTATTCGAATCGTACGGTCACAACATGCAAAATCCCCGACCGTCCGTCGGGACCATCAGGGATTCAGATTTCAAGGGACCGGCAAGAGGGAGGAGAGGGGGGGGTGGACCCTCTTGCCGGTAATTTTGCGGTGAATGATCAGACGAGAGAGGAATCTTCACCGCCGGATTGGCTTTTCAAAATCGAAGGAGCCCAAACTAGAACAACATCGAGATCGAATCGAATCTCTTGATTGTTTCCCGAGGTCGTTGCTTGACCCTTTCGACATTTGTTAGTTTAGGGTTACATGCTGAGCATTGTCAACGGTAAGTTTTCTTTGACTTACTTCTTCATAAGTTGCACATATTGAACTTTTATCGATTCGAACCGAACCGGAGGAATGGCAGCGATTGTTCATACCAAGCGTCCACACTCCCATCCGCTTCGAGCAACACGCGTCGGCACTCCCCCACCTGGCCGCAAGCAACACGCGTCAGACATTCCCGTTTCCACCTGGTTTCATGATGCTGGGCTTTGCATGAAGCAAGACGCCGCAGCTCACAGGGCACCTACTAGGGATATAATCGCCCTGCACGAAGCAAAACGGTTCGGCATTCGCCCCGAAACGGAAAGGGACGCTCACATGGTTTTGAAACAACCGCTCTCCGACAACAGATACATCGACACGCGCGGCGTCTGCACCGAGCCTGTCACGTTCACTCAGGCAGTAGTCCGCGGCTTGGCCAACGGCGGCGGTCTTTTCGTTCCTCAGCAGATTCCTTCGTTCACCATCGACGAAATCTGCGATCTGGCAAAACTCCCCTACGCCCAGCAAGCGGCGTTGGTTTTCGAATCATTCGGCATCGACCTTTCACATGAGGAGCTTCAGCGCATCACGTCCGAGGCATACGGCGACAACTTCGATGACGCCGACATCTGCCCCATCACCTCGCTTGACGAGAACACGCACATTCTTGAACTGTGGCATGGCCCGACCAGCGCATTCAAGGACATGGCGCTCCAGTGCCTTCCCCGCTTCTTCAGCGCCAGCGCAAAGCACCTTCGAGACCAAGGGGAACTCGATGACGCGCATATGATCCTGGTTGCCACCTCAGGCGACACGGGCAAAGCCGCACTTGAAGGCTTCCGCGATGTCGACGGCGTGTCGATCGGCGTCATGTACCCCAAGGACGGCGTCAGCGACATCCAATATCGCCAAATGGCAACGCAACGCGGCGAGAACGTAACCGTTTGGGCCGTTCGCGGCAACTTCGACGACTGTCAGACCGGCGCCAAGAACGTCTTCGGTGACGACGATTTCGCCGAAGAGCTTCACAAGCAGTACGGCATCGCGCTGTCCAGCGCCAACTCCATCAACTGGGGGCGCCTCCTTCCTCAGGTCGTCTACTACATCTCGGCATATGCCCGCCTTGTCGCCAAGGGAGCCGTTGCCGCAGGCGATCCCATCGACGTGTGCGTGCCTACAGGCAATTTCGGCAATATCCTTGCCGCCTATTACGCCATGCGCATGGGAACCCCCATCCGCATGCTGTTCTGCGCCAGCAACGAAAACCGCGTGCTGACCGACTTCATCAACACAGGTTCTTACGACATCAGCGATCGCGTCTTTGCGAAAACGCCTTCGCCGTCGATGGATATCCTTGTCTCTTCGAACCTCGAGCGCCAGCTCTTCGAGATCACAGGGCGCGATTCCGAAGCCATCGCCAAATGGATGCGCGATCTTAAAGAGAACAAGGCCTTCCGTGTCGATCGCGACACGTTCGAGAAGATGCGCCGGATCTTCCGCTCCGACTCTATCGACAACGACACATGCCTCAAGGTCGTTCACGAGGTGTTCGACCAGTACGGCTACCTGCTTGATCCGCACACCGCCGTCGCCTATCAGGTTGCCGAAAACCTGCGTGACAACGACGTTCCCGTTCTTATCGCCAGCACCGCCCATTGGGCGAAATTCGGCAACAACGTATACAAGGCGCTTCACGAGCTTTCACTTGAGGACGAACTTCCCCAAGATGTTGCCGAGCTTTCCGGGTGCAAGCTGAATGAGCTGGTTGCAAGTGATACGGGACAGGACAATATCCCTGCGGGACTTGCCGCGCTCGAAAAGCTGCCCATCAGGTTCACCGAAGCGATCGACGGCAACCAAGATGCCATCGAGAACGCCGTCAAAGAATTCCTCGCGAAACAAGCCACTCGTTAGTCAAACAGCAAGCAGGCAACGCTAACCCGTCGCTATCGAAACGACGAACCAAACTGCCAAGAACGGAGCCATCGGAAACGCGCCCGCAAGCGCATCCGGGGCTCCGCTCCTTTTCTCCCTCCAGAAACAAATCAAACCCCACAACGCTGCAGCGGCGAAACAAACCAGCGCACCGATCAGACACCCGCCGCCCGCCGCTAAGCTAAGCGCCGGGAACGCAGCGATGTCACCTCCGCCAACCAAAGGGCCGCCATTACGCGTTGCAAGTTGCGAAACCCCAAGCGTTACGGCAAAGAGAAGACTCCCGATAAGCAGGTTCGCTGCGAAATCCTCGGGATGAACAAGAAGCAGCGATACCAACCCAACGACCGCAAGCATGCGATTGCACTCGATAGGGAGGAAACAGAAGCGCACATCCGCAACAAGCATTGCGGCAATGATCTGCGTTTCGACAACGCGGAAGCACGCCGTAGCCCAGTCGCACGACAGCGAGCATGCCGTAACCGCACCCGAGAAACAGAACAGGCCGCCAACAAGGATCTTGCGCCGCAGTCGGCTACCGGCAAAACCGTCGCGAGCGAGTTCGCCCGCCCGAGCCGCCGCCCTCTCCGCAAAGCAACATCCAGCCGTTGACGCCAACGTAACAGAACAAGCAGCGGACACGACGAACACAGCGATGCGAAGCGCCATCGAAAACGACTCCTGAACTGCAACGATCACTCTTTCGCCGCCCTAGAAAGCGGGCTTGAAAGCCGTATGACGATAGACATGGCGTCATCAGACACATCAACTGAGGCTACCCCTGCCGGGATCCCACCTATCTTCTGTGTCAACGCAGAAGCCTCGTCCTTCTCTTGGGGAAAGGAATGATCGAAATCCCGCGGCTCGTCGCTATCAAAACGATGCAGACAGCCGTAACACACACGCGCATCATCAAAAGCCGAAGCGCCACATATCGGACATTGCTTCACTGTGACCACCTTCCACTACATCAACCCTCATGAACTACGCCACCCTCAAAACAACGGAGGTCGAGCCCCCAAACGGATAAGCCGAAACGAACGCCCAATTCTTGGAAGGGGCATCGCGCGCAAACGACGCGCAAACGACGCCTTCCTTACTTACCGAGGTCAAAAACCAACCATCTAAGCTCATCGTCCGTCCCAAGGAGGACAAAGACGCAAACGGATCAAGGTCGGTTTCATAGTCGATCAACAGCCCGTCGGCCGACATCCTCCTTAGGCGAGCATCGGCCGGAAGCGGCACCGCAAGCGATGCCTCCCCAGCAGGGGCGAAATCCCCGTCGTCACCGTCAAGAAGATCCGACGGCGCACCGATGATCAAAGCGCTCACGTCTTGCTCAGCACCTTCGCACAGCATCGAGCCATCCATTGCCGATGCAACGGCTTTGGAGGCGCGCGGAACAGCACGAACCGAAGCCGCCGAATCGAACAGCATGCCCATGGCAGCGGGGGATGCCACAACAGCCAACAGCGCCAGAACCACTACGAAGATGGCACGCCTCGATCGAACCGACGACACAAGAGAGCCACCGTCGCTGCGATTACCCGAAGTATCTGATGAGCCCCGCCAACTCATGCGATCACTCCTGGTTTGTAGGGGTCGATCACGAACGACGCCCTATGAGTCAACCGCGGAAGGGAAACACCCATAGCGCTCTCCCGAAGTCCCATGCCAAAAAACGTTGGCGTGAATGTAAGCGTCGCATCGAACCTGATCAGGAAACCCTGAGAAACCGACGTCACGTCAACAGCCAGATGGTCTTCAGCAAAGCGACCGCGGAGATGCTCCTGAACGAGTCCTGTATTTCCTCCCGCGGTTTCCCCATATGCAGGCACTGCGGCATACACGCGGACAGCATTCGGAAATTCCCTATCGAACGCCGCGCATTCCGAGAAGAACAGCAGCGCGTTCATCGCGATCGTAGCCACCACGATCGCAACGGGAAGCACAACCGCCAGCTCAACCGTCATTTGCCCGCATTCCGCACCAACACCTCGCCAGGCGGGGAAGATCCCACCACGCCACATCGTCATTCCCATACCCTTACCCCGCTAACCTGCAGATAAATGTCCCGCAGTCGCGAGAAAACCGATTGAATGACAGATTGGACGCTCCCCTTCACAGAGTCGGGAAAGGGGACCTCGATCACAAACGGAGGCCCTCCGACCCCTAGCTCTATCTCGGCGATCTTGATGGAATCCATTCCAAGAACCCCCTCTTCAACGTAAGATTCCACCCCATTCAGAACGGAAGAAAAGGCATCCGTCGAACTTGGCGGATTTTGAAGAACCCTCATCTTCACCGAAAGATACCTGCCAGCCGCCTCGTCGCTCGATGCCGAAGCAACATGGCCGGTGTTCACCAGGACGGGCTTCAACGATTCGACCTCGGCGGGTTCAAGCCCAACAACCGACATGCACTCCTTGAACTTCGACGATGCCCAAGGCCCAAGACCGCTTGCGCCCACAAGCGGCAATGATCCCAACACGCGCTCGACGGCATCTAACAGGGCCGACTGACCATTCGCGTACGCGTCGAGGCTTGCCGACCAAACACCGAGAACCAAGCCCGCCCCTCCAAATCCGCCGTTCTCCTTAAAACCGTCCAAAAGCGACGTAATGGCATTCCGGCCCTCATCAGACGACTCTTGAAGCAAAGTGGAGCCAGAGACGGCAACGCGCGCTCCCAAAGCTCCATCCGAAGAAACGAACGAGTTCGAAAAGCCAAAACCCTCAGGAACCGACCCGACATTGGCGACGAAGGCTATCGCCCCAATCCCTCCCGGAGGATTAGGCGAAAGGCGGGCCCCCGCCGCTTTGCGCGATCCCTCCATAATCGCATCGATCAGACCGCCAGCAGAGTCCTTGACCTTATCCGACAGCGGATCAGCCTGGTTTCTCGCCTCTTTATAATCACCTGCAGCTTCAGCGATTGCGGCATAGTGGTACTCGAATCCGTTCTTAATCGCAGTCGAAGCGGACGCAACCGATCCCATGCTCGACGCCGTGAACTCGCACTTCGGGCACGTATTGAAATCGCCTTCGTCCATTTGCTCGATCGAACCCAAAGATGAAAACCCCGCCGCAAGAGGACACCCCGGCCACGCATGCATCGTCAAGCCATCCCCGTCTGCGGTTATCGGGTATGCGACCTCAGAAAACAGCCATGTATCACGCATCTCATCCGTGTTCCTAGGAAACACCGGAAGGTAGGCGTCAAAACGATCCCCATCCTCTACGACATATGCAGATTCCAACTCCTTGGACGCATACTCGTAAAAGCGCGTCCTTAGAGCCGAACGAGCCTGCTCGGCAACGGAATCGTCAGCCGGTGCTTCAATCGAAAGGCGCTTCGCGTAATAAGACCGCGCACGCTCGAGGGGAACTGAAAACGACCATGCGTCGACGCTGCTGTAAAACGGATTGTCTGATCCGCCAAGCCCTGCCAACTTGTCAGCACGCTCGTACAGGCAGTACCCGGGAAAGTCGCCGCAGTCGCGCATGAACGCCCTCTCTTTGACGGCGTTCGCCGCCTTGGCTGCTTCCTCGGCAGCAGCCGCATCCTTCTTCAGATCGTCGGCGTTCTCCTCTATTTCCTCCCCAATGCTCGACTCGCTCGAAAGGGGGAAATCGAGGGGGCCTCCCCGTCCAGGGACGAGGATCACCGCGCCCACATACCGAGCGCCCTCCTGCGTTGCGTCGTTCGCAGAAGCGACCGCCGAAGCACGCGCGGCGGCAAGAAACGGAAGCGCCTTTTGATAGCGCTCGAGCGAATCCTTCGCCTGTTCTGCGAATGCATCTCGCGCCTTCGCAACACGACCGCCCAATTCGATAAGACTGTCGCCCAAAGCCTGAGTGCCCGGAACGCACAATGCAACGACCCCAGCTCCGTACGAAACCAAGCTGGTCAACGACAAGGAAAGCACAACGGCATCGCAAAGACGCACTGACAAGACGAAATCAGAGACCTGATTCCCCGCCGCAAGAGCTGCGGCGTCAGCAACATCCTGAACTTGCGAAGATGCGGCATTTATCCGATAAACCTGAGCCGATGAGAAAACGAGCGACAACGCGATAAGAAGAGAAAGAACCATGCTGACCGTCGTAAACCCCCGCTCGTCTCTGAACAGGTTGTCGGGCAGCAAGCTCTCCCCAGCAGAAACGCACCTTTTCATGACAACCACGCACCCGCCCAACCGGAAACATCACGTCCGACCTCGGCGTTTCCAACCCATAAAGGTTGCGATGGGGCGCTTTCCCTCACCGACAAACGAAAGGTCCCCTCATTCGACAACGCACCTATCGCCGACATTCCCCATGAAATCAAGGGAAGCGGCCTGACCTGGTTCTCGATCGAAACCGTGACCACAGAAGAGTCCTCATCACCAGAAAGATCGATAACCCAAGAACAACCACTGTCGTGGACGTGAAACAGGTCCTGCGGAGGAATCGCCGCCAGTCGATGACGAATGAACGCCTTGACCGCTTCCTCGGATTCGCCGAAGTCAGAGCCCGAGACCGCCAATAGCCGGCATGCCTCGGCAGCTGCCGATTTCATGACGACGCGGTCATAAAGAACGATGCCCGGCTGAAGAAGAAACAGCACCAGACCGAGCAGGACGGGAAGAACGAACGCCGCCTCGACCGTTCCCTGCCCGCGCTCGACGGCTTTCCCATTTCTTCCGAAACGCATGATTTCCTCCTATCTTTAAGTCGTTGCATTTTTGAGCCTCTTATCGAATGCTTATGGATGC
>ERZ1034768.9-NODE-9-length-116511-cov-74.325256_pt1 | contig 116511 bp, 176 predicted proteins | sample MGYA00520691_ERZ1034768 | MGnify/ENA primary metagenome ERZ1034768 (study PRJEB33766, sample SAMN09781704) | gut metagenome | biome: gut microbiome | host: Homo sapiens | place: Madagascar | study: EMG produced TPA metagenomics assembly of the PRJNA485056 data set...
GAGGAATCGGAGGGCAGGCCCAGCTGTACGCCGCCCGCGCCGATCTTGTAGCCCTCCGCCTTCAGCTTGTAGGTTGTTCCCTGCGCGTCAGGATCCCAGCCGGTGAGGGTCAGCGCCACCGGCAGCCCGACCACATAGGAAGTGCCGCCCCCGCTCTCCTCCAGCGTGCCGACGATCTTCTCCCCCTTGGCGTAGGCGGTCTTGCCCTTTCGCACGTCACCCGCCTCTGCCGTTGCGTCGCCCGTGTCCGTCCCGGTCTGGATATTTGTGATTTTTTCCGGCATCTGCGCAAGCGTCATTTTCTCCGCGCCGCCGTTTTTTGCGCGGATGGCGTCCGCAATCGCCGTTAGGCTCGTGTCCTGTACTAAATATTCCACTTAGAACGTACCTCCTTCTGCTGTGGGGATCTGCGCCATCACCCATTCACCGTTTTGTGCTCTTAAAAATGCCCCGTCGTCAGACGGTTCCGGGATTGGCAACAGCTTGAGCGCACTTTTAACATCGGCGCTGATATCGTTGCCATCGACATCTTTCAGAGTTCCGCCATCAAACAGGATACCCTTGTCCCATTTGTCAGGCTTGGTCGCTCCGCCGGCAAGAACGGGATACTGGTCAATCCGTTCATCGCCGACAGTGCCGCCCAGCTTTGTGATCAGAGCTTTCAGCGTGTCCTTTGTGCCGCCGGCAACTCTGGTAATTTCATTTTCAAGAGCCATATGCCCCTCCTTATATGTTTGAGATAGCGGCCAGGGAACCGCCGGGATAGATCGTGTGGAAAACCTTGTTATACTTCCGTTAGTGCCCCGCTCAGTTCTCCAGGTTTACAGCCACATACGTTCTCGGTTCCGTCCGCACAACCGCCGCCAGTTCTGCAGGTGTGTAACCAACGCCATCTGCGGTGTCGTACCATTTGCCGTCAGCACCAGAAATATAGGATGCAGATGGCGTGGGGAGGTATCCGTCCGCGCCAACGAACACGAATTTTGAGCCAAGAATAACTGACGAAAGCCGGTTTGTCCCGAAAAATACATTTCTCATATTCGTCACCTGGGCAGTATCCCACTTGGATACGTCCAGCGCTGTGAGGGATGAGCAGTCAAAGAATGTCGAGTACATATTCGTCACGCGTGACGTATCCCACTTGGATACGTCCAACGCTGTGAGGGATGAGCAACCACGGAAAAGTCCATACATATTCGTCACGCGTGACGTATCCCACTTAGACACATCCAGTTCTGTAAGGGACGAACAGCCAAAGAATGTTGAGTACATACTTGTAACGCGTGACGTATCCCATTCGGATACGTCCAGCTCTGTAATGGATGAGCAACCACGGAACACAAAGTCTAATGCATCCACCTGGGCCGTATCCCACTTGGATACGTCCAGCGTCGAAAGAGACGAACAGCCAAGAAACATCTCTTTCATATTTGTAACGCGTGACGTATCCCACTTGGATACATCTAACTCTGTAATGGAGGCGCAGTTTTCAAATAACCCATACATGCTTATTACCTGCGATGTGTCAAGCGCTGAAAGGCCATCAAAGGCTGCGCAACTCTTGAGACCACGAAAAGCATTTACAGAGGAAGCATTCGCATATATCCGTTCTGCACCATTTCCTGCTATAATAAGGTCCGTGCCATAGCGGTACACCGTGATGCTGTTATCTTGCTTAGCCGAGGCGTCCCACATCTCATCCGGTACTCCTGCCGGTGTATATTTCCCGCAGATAGTGATTCGCGTGATGGTATCTTTTGCCTGTGCGCTCTTGTACCACTCATTATTGGTTGCCAGCGTTGGAGGATTTGGCTTCTTCCTCCACACCAGCTCGCTGCCAAGATATGCCACACTGTGATATTGCCCATTGAGATACAGCTTTTCGGGGTTCACCCCACCGCCCAAAGAAATCGGCATCAGGTTGCCTCCTTAATGCAGTATAGCGTGTGCTCATCTGGGTTTGCTGGAAGCTCCGTTACCGACACAATGGAGTAGGGCGCATCCACCGCCTCCCACGCGGTTGGCTTTCCGTCAGTGTCAACGGCTTTGACTTTGATGGTCTGGCCCACTGTGACGGCGGTTAGGCCGAGTGAGATACCAGTCCCGCCAGACGGGATATCCCTCACCGCCTCGGCCATCCCCTCTGGAAAGCTCAGGGGAGCGGTTGTCCCGCCCTTTTCCCGGATGGCATCCGCAACGATCGTCATATCTGTTCCAGAGACCAAATATTCGTTTTGTGCCATCAAAAGTTCTCTCCTTTCGCGTTGGCAATGGTATCTACTTTCCAGCTCGTTGGAACACCATTAACAACAGACGCAACTCTAAGAAAATCATTAACGTTGGCGTTATGCACATTGAATGATAAATCGCTACCGTCAAATTCAGACTTTTTCCATTCACCATTCACAATACGGAGAAATTTTCCATTGTCGGTTGCATCCGTCTTCAACAAGCTGAAATCAAATGGATAATCGTAATAATCCCAATGTGCTTTATTTGAATAATAGGACATTTGAATGAACGAAACTCCAGTGCCTACTGCGTTAACAAATAGAGCCGTCAAAATACCTTCACCGCTTATCTCCTGTAAACCTACGTGGCAAAGACTATACACCATTCCAAGCGAATATCCCCCATCAAGAAGAAGTATTTGCGTCGGAGAATAAGAAATTGGTTTAGTTGGTTCATTTATGCCTTCTAACCAACCAGACATCATGGAAAGTACTGTTTCATCAGCTACTCCGCACTCTAAGCCTTTATCTGTTTTGGTAACAGGTATTAAATTACCACTCCCAGGAGACAGTTTTGTAATAAATTCCGGATCAAAAACAACCTGTCCTTTCTCGTTATCGATAGTAAAGGATGAAGAGACTTCGACAACATCGCCTTTTTCAGTTTTTCTAATTTCAATCGATGTAAACAAAGTTGGTAATCCGCCGTACTGTGATACCAAATTGAGCTCATTATTGAAAAGCGCTGTTGTATTCCCGGTGCCAAGGAATCCTACTGAATTGTCTGACACACTAATCAATTTAGGTTCTGACCCACAATAATATTGAAAAGTGCCTGAATCAAAATCGCCAATCTCTCCAAGTTTTATTTCCCTTCCGACATCATACGCCGCCTTGATTTCATCGAAGGTCTTATCCGATTTATAAATTGGTTCGCCGGATTCATCTTGGCCATCTTTCGTAATATTGACAATGAGCGGAGACATATCTTGCCATTGTGCTTTTTCTCCATCGTTCAACAGACACTTACCGGCGGTATCAGCACTCATTTGGGGTATTGCATTTTTGTCAGCCAAAAACGTGTTTTGGACTTCCACAGTCAAGCTCTGCCCGTTGGCAATCAGTGCTGCGGTTAAAGTTTGCGGATCAAAAGAGTTGTCGCCGATTTGAATACCACCTGCACCGGAAAATAACCACATACCCATTTGGTTTCCCGGAACGAATAATGGTAATGTCCCCGTGTACACCCCAAGCCTCAAGCGCAATACGATAGAATTACCGGACTCATACGCCTTCACGAGCTGATCCTGCGTTACAGAGGTAGTTAAGGACGAAGAGGGGCGGTTGGCATCTCCGTCCACGTCAACATAAAAGATGTCTCCGCCAAGGATATTTTTCACGTCGGCACGAATGTCGCTCCCGGAGATGTCTTTTAGCGTGTCACCCTCTAAAAGAACACTTTTATTCCACTGGTCAGGTCGTGTCGCCTCGTCCGCAAGGCGAGGATACTGATCGATCGGCTCATCTCCGACAGTGCCGCCAATCTTCGTAATCAGCGTCTTTAGTGTGGCTTTAGCAGGATTCTCATAATCATCTGGAGGGATCGTGACAGCCTGCCCGACTTCTAAGCCATCCGCAGTCAATTGAAGTTTGCGCTGCTCTGCATCATAAGTGATAGAATCAGCCTTGACCTGCTTCAAGAGTCCAACTTGCTCAGCCAACCGCGCCAGTTTATCCTTATCCTGAGCAGATACATCAGGGATCGTTCCGTCGCGGCACAGAATCGGCAAGGATGCATTGCCGGAAACCAAAATAACATTCCCGTCAGCGTCTTTGATTTGCAGACGCATCAGCACGATGCCGGTGGCAGACGTAATCGGTGCGCCGAGTTGCGTAGTATAGGCCATATATTCAGCGTTGTGCTCGGTCGGGGTCAATTCAAGATCGACATAAGCATCCGTGTCCGGGAGCATATATTGCAAGGTCCCGGAGCCGGTAGTCATGTCGAAATTGTCGTATAGCTTCGGTACGAGGATGATCAAAGTATCTGCGTTTTTCTCACCCTGATAAACAGATTGGCGGACAGTGGTGATCAGTTCTTTGCCGCCATCCATTTTAAGTACATACATTGTTGCCTCACCTCTTCATAAGCCGTATTCAAATTTTGGACAATGCAGTCTCCATACCCTCTAATTTCTGTGCAACGTCCCCGACGGCTTTGTCGATCAGCTGCATATTGGAGGTTCCCTCTGGCCCACTAAGCGCCATAATATAATCACGGCGCAGCGTTGTATCGTATTCGTCTGAGGGAAGAAGTGCAAGGCCAAGGTTTTTTGTTTTGGTCATCAGACCACCTCCGTGAACATAAAGTCAGCCATCGTCTCATCCATAAAGCGGCTCATGGGCACGTCAATGTCGGTGCCTACATAAATGGGGGAAACCAACGCGGAGGCCGTTTGAGTAGATGTAAGACGCATGGCCGTCTGTCCGCCGTCCGTGGGAGCCAGTCGCACGGCATCGCCGCTGATGCCAAGCGTCATGGTGGAAGCACCACCCTCCGGTATCAGGATAACAGCCAGCGGCGTTCCGGTAAGGAGCGTTAGGACGCACGGAACCGGGACTGGATCGTATCTCTGTCGTAAGCCATCGACATTCAATGCACCCATGAGTTCCGGCCCCATCAGCACCAGCCCAAAATGCTCATTTGGTGAGACCGTTAGCTGAAACTGTCTGTTCTCACCAATAACGAGCGGATAACTTTTCATAGAATCCATATCGATCAATCACCAAGCAGAGAAATTTTCAGGGCGTGGGGCTTGAAGTAAAACTGAATATCAGACTGAACGGCACGAGGCTTTTTCAGCTGATTCGCCTGCAGGACATTTCCGCTTGCGTCATAGATAACGTAATGCGTTACTGTGCCCCAATCGTCAGTGCTCACCGGGAACATAATGCCCTCTTGGTTGTCAATCACGCCGTCAGTCGGCTCAGACATCATCGTCAGTTCCATGCGAGTGTATCCACCGCCGGTAGGCTCAGTGACGCCTGTGCCGTCCACATTAGGAGCGCTCTTGCTCAGGCCGAGAAAATATTTCGTGGGGAGAGGAGGAGTCTTCTTCGTGCCAAAGACATTCCCCATGATCTGATTAAGAAAATTCTTTGTAACCATATTGCCTCCTTAAATAAAACCCTTGTTGATATTGGCGGCAATATGCATCATTCCCCGATATGGAATAGCGGTATAGCCGTCTTGCTTGATCGTCAGCGTATAAAAATACACCCCCTCCATATCAACGGTGTCTTGCGGATCAAGTGTGAATGTGATCAGGCAGAAGTTGCCTTCCTCATCTTCCTTCACGTCGACCACCTTACTGATCAGCGGAGATCCAGTGGGGTTGATGTAGCTGTCGATAGCAAGGCTGGCCTTACCGTTGGACACGTCCTGCACGCCGCCGTTTGGCAGATACAATGTCCAAGTGCGCGTTTGCGTAGACCCTCCGATAAAGTTCCATTCGGGGAGAGAGTAAAGATTTTGCTGCATACTACACCTCCATTCCTTAACCGCCGACATTGACCGGGAATTCGCAGGTGAACACAAAAGTGCCTGTGCCAGTCAATGTCAGCTCATTGTCTCCACGCAACAGGCGCGGGAACTTAAAGTTGCAGTAAGGGTACAGATTCAACCCGGCCTCGCATGTCAGCACACCCTTGTCGCTGTCGAGCAAAATCGCCCCGGCTCCGGTAGGGATGCCATCCAGAGTGAAGCTCCGGTTGTTATCTGTCTTATTAACAACGGAAAACTTGGTGCCGCCGTTCTGCTTGATGGACAGAACAGGGAAGTAGGGATCGTTGGCGGAGCTGTCACTGTGCAGCTTCACCGTGGCCGAGCCATTCACTTCATAAGTAAAGGACTTTGGCAACAGGTAACCGTATGGAGAATCACAGTGGACCTTGCATTGGAATCCCCAATGCCGCCCGCCGACCTCAACGGCCTCCAAATCCGTAATGTAACACCGGTAGCGTACCGCAGCGAGATCGTCTTGAATCACTTGCAGCCACCTGTAATCGCGGTGTCCGGTCAGCCATGACGCGATTCGCTGCATCTCACATCGGTCATATTCTCCAAGGGAGCTTTTGCGTTCCTCGGTGACGCCGAATACCAGCGTGAATTCCAGAGAATCTTCCATGGCGCCGCCATAGCAATAAGAGCTGATGCGGCGATACGGCCGATCCTCAAACATCTTCACATCGGATGCCCATGCGGTATTTCCTTGCGATGCATTGTCAATTTTGTAATACAGGCACAATCCATATTCGTAGCCGGAAGTGCCGTCAAAGATAAACTCGGTGCCTAAGAAGCTCATGCAGCACCTCCTATCTGCTTACTTTTCCAGCGGCTTGGCCGCCTTCATCTCGGCTTCCTGCAATTCTCGGATCACATCTCGCAGAATTGACATCGAAGCCGCCATTGTGGAAAAATTGGAGAAGCCCTGGACTGTCATAGAGTCCAGGGCGTTAAAAACTTGTGCCAGCTTTTCAGTAGGCTTCATATTCTGTTGTGCCATAAAATCTCCTTATAATCACTTAATGCTGTTCAGACTATTCTTCAATCCAATGAAGAAGGAAGCACAAATGTCGTTGGACAAACGCGGCACGGACTTGGGTGGATTAAGCGAATCAATCATGTTGACCATGCACTGTGCTTGCTTCTGTGTCATTGGCTGACCGGCCTGTGCAGAAGAGCCGTTATAATCCAAATAGTTGAGCGTCACGCCCAAATAATCAGCAAACTCTTGGACTCGATGTCGCAGGTCATTCCATTCCGCAGCACCCATATAGTAGGCGTAATATGTACCATTTGACTGCTGAACCATGGGAGGCTTGCCGCCGGGCACCATATTATAGGGCGTCCGCGTACCATTGAGCGTCAGATATCCAGACCATTCCCAATTGGTGGGACGAGCACTCTCCCATTGAGCATAGAACGTTAGGTTATAGGCCGTTTTAACCGATGCGATAATATCACCATCTACGGTCGTAGACCACCCTTTGAATCGTTTCCCAGTCGGAGGTGTGAATGTGCAGCTCCTTGGAGTAACCGTAATAAGCGAATTATCACCGCTGGTGTTGTAGTACAAAGTACCAGCTACTGTGGCAGAAGCCATAGAACCAGAACCACCATTGGCATTGTAAGTGACTTTGATGCCATCTGTATTCTGATATACCGCATAGAAGTCACTAGTTGATGCGTTGACAGTGATATCAACATCGGGCCTATATTCATAGTCGTCAGGTTTCGTATCCGTTCGCCAGCCAATCGCAGTCCACGTCCTGCTAGGCGATGTCGTCGTAATGGTCGCAGTGTTAAACGCCGGCAAATGGATGTTATCATAGATATTAGTGTTAGTACCAGTGGCACTGGTGTTGACCATGTACTGCCGTTTGGTGCGCTTATTCGGACTGCCATCTCCTCCTTTATTGACACCATAGTAGCAATAGATCGTACTTTCTCGCGCATAGACAGCATACAGGTTGATGGTTTTATCAGAGGAGATGGATGCTCGAATTGTATCTCCGACATCATAGGCAATACTGGTTGAACTGGTCCTGCTGGCATAGCCAGACAGAGTCCAACCACTATATGTGTACGAGCGGACGGTATGATCGTCACCGCCATCTACATACACCGTGGCTAATTTTTGGCCGTGGCCGTAATAGTTGATGGTGGTTTCATAGGTCACAGCGGCAGCATCAGTTGTCGCTGTACATGTGTTTTGGTCAACTCTCGTTCCGGATTCGTTATAATAGTTGACAGTAAATGTATAGGCAGTGCCGGCTGCGAGCCCTTCAAATGTATGGTCACAATAATAAGTGCCGCTTCTGACGGAAAAATCCGCCTTATTATAAGTGGCATCATGTGTATTTGTTGAAGCACTGCGCTTACGATAATATAGGTTGATTGTAGCAACGCCGGATGACATACCGCTAACCCGGACAGTTACCCAATCTTCACCTTTGCTTCGTACTGCAATCGTTGCCATCTATCAAGACCCCCAGACTGCTACTACGTTGCCACCAACTCCAGTCCCAATCGCTTTGCCATCTGCAAAGCAACCGTTCTTCGTTACGGTTAATTCGTGTCTGTTGGCCCCATCATTGTAGGTCATACGCACACCCGAATCCGTTGCAATCACATAGTTACCCGTTGAATCGAAGGTAATCACACCGCTGCTCAGCGAACTACCCGCGGACATTGCAACGCCATAAGTTGTTGCCGTGGAAGTTCCCCAACCGTCATCAATGATGGTACGGCCTTTGGCAATACCCATAAAACCGTTGGGGTCATCTAAATCACCAACTGTGAATGCTCTCAGAGCGCAAATATCATTACCTGTAATGGTAGGGGACTTGATTTCTGTCTTCGCAATATAGGTGCGCTGGATATAACTCGGCACCCGCGCATCACTGCCATCTTCACCATTCTGTCCATTAACACTCTGAATCTGGATTGCCGCGCCCCAGGTTGCGCCACCATCGTAGCTGTAACGAGCGTATACCACCACATTATTCCATGAGTTATTCCATTCATCCTGCCATGGGCCCGACGCAGAAAGAGCATACTGCACTTGTACAATTTCTGTGGAACCATTAAAAGAGATTGAGCCTGTTTTACCGTCAATTGTAATGCTTCCAATTTGCAAATAGTCCAGATTGCCTTGCTCATCGGGTTGTGCTTTAAAAATGTTGCTGATGCTGGTCCCGTCCAGTTGTAAATCCTTGGCATTAACAGCGCCTGTAAAACTGCCATCCTTGGCAATCACAGTGCCGGTAAATTTGCCATCCGTGGCGATTACAGTCCCCTTAAAGTAAGCATTGCCGTCCATATCCACATAGAAATTGGCGTTGGGGAGGTCATCCTCTTTGATGTTGGCGGCGCTGTTAATCGTGTTTCCACCAACCGTTTTTAAACCAGTTGGATTGCCAATCTCATCAAACGCAAACAGGGGAGTGGTGGAAGTAGTCTTACCACCGACAAAGCCAATATTCGGGATCAATGAGATCTGTCCGCTACTTCCAGCGGAATACTCGTTAACCAGATCAAAACGGGAATTGTAGAGGCGGGCACCATCTGCATCCACACGGAATACAGAAACGCCGCCATCTTTCTTGGAAGATTCAATTACCAGATTGGAACCAGCCAGCAAAGTACCCACAATAGCTGGGGCAACGACACCCCAAACATCTCCAGCGTTCTCATCATGGAACTTGCCAATGGCCATCTTGACAGTGGACCAATTGTCTCCGGTGAATACGATGGAGTTGTTGATCATTTTGATCTGTTCCGGATCAAACCCGGTTCCAGAAGTATTGGCCTTCTTCAGCGTGATGCCGGAATTGTCCATCGTGATGCCTTGACCATCAGCGGAAAGAATCTTATTCTTGCTGTAGTCGATGGCACTCTGCATGAAGTCACGCACAGAGGTCGAAGCACCAGTGTCAACAAAGGCACTGTAATTGAAGCGATTGGCAGCGGTGGTCTTGCTGACCGTTACCGACTCACCCAGAATGTTGACGAGCTTCATGGCCTCGTCGGAAGCCGAATACGTATCACAGAAGACCAGCGTCAGCTTAGATGGGTCATCCATCTCAATCTCTGCGCCAATTACAATAGGGGAGAGAACGGAGCCATCGGGCATTTCCAAGTAAACTTTTCTGCCTAGGTGGAAATTGTTCTTGAATGCCAAGAATTCATCCAGAGCTAGAAAATTGGAAGAATTCAGAGAGAACGTGTAGGAGGGATAGCTCATTTCACGGAGCTGCTCCTGTCCAAACTCCATCAGGTCCCATTCCACAGACCGCTTGGCATACTCGGTGGCATTGATCGTAAAATATAAGTTTGATGCGCCAGATGCCACACTGACTTCGGTTCCTTCTTTGTAGGAGCCGGAAATATCAGGGTCTGCCTTTACATCAGAAGCTAAAGAACATCCACTACCAGTCAGAGAAATGCACCCACTGGGGAAGGAAAGGTCGCCGTAAGTACCAGCGTTCAAATAAGCGGTTGCCACATAGGAGCCATCTTCCTTGCACTCCAAAGCTCCCCGCACAACCTTTGCCGCAAGCGTTCCATCATCCACAGTCAAATCTACAGAACCGCCTCGAATGGAATAAATTTCCTTGTTGGCCGTATTCTTGACACGGGTCACAGTACCTCCAGAAAATGTCCCGGAAACTTTCTGTGAAGTTTTGGCAATATCTTCCGCCGTGTAAGAAGAAACTTGTTGATAAACAAAAGAATCCTCGGAAATAGCGCTCTCCTTGATGTGCAAACCAAGAAGCTTTTGCTCCGCATCGGTAAAGAAAGCACCGAAGGAACATGTCTGGTTGATGGCCTTCTGTTGGCTCAGAAGGTTATCGATATTATCCATGATCGTTTCCAGAAGAACGTTTTTGGCCGTAATCGCATCTTCCGTTTCTGTAATCTTTTGCTTGATTTCTTTCAGCTCAGCTGTTCGGTCAATACCCTGTGCAGCAGCTTCAATATATGTAGACTGTAAAGTGGTGTACTGAGACAGCTCGCTTTCCAGCTTGGTCAAAGCAGCCTTTTCAGTTTCTAACCGCGCTTCCTGCAACACTTTTTCAATGGTCGTATTGTAATAGAGCTGCTGGTTATCTTCATAGGTCGTTTTCCAAGAGTTCCACTTCTGAACCATTTCATCAGTAAAGTAGTTGTGACCCATGAAGTAATCGAGATTGTAAATCTTGTTGGAACCCAGTGGATTCACGCTGCGGATGTCAACACCATCTGCACCATTCACGTCCAGGCAGGTGAAGATGTTGTCGGTGTCTTCTGTAATTTCCAGTTCCTGTACCAGGTTGTCAAGGGACAGGAAGACTGGGTCAGTTGCCACGTCAGACGCCACCGACCGCACATTGATGCGGCGATTATAGGTGTCAAAATCAAAAACGCACTGATACGTTTCCTGGGCTGTATTTTTGATGAAGTCATAGACAGATTCATTATCGACACCAAATGTACGATACTTGCCCCATAACGCTTCATCCACCTCGCCGATGCTCCACAAAGGAAGCAGGGAAATGATGATCCCAAGCACGGTGTTTTCCTGTGCTACAGGATTCCAGAAGTCGTAAGTGCCTTCCTCCATGTAAATCTGCTTATAGTTCAGTTCATGCTCCAGCGAGTACGCCGTACATTCCTTGTATTCGGAAATGCCGTCTGATTGTGTTTTGGGATTGACCAGAATAAACTGGCCCATGCCCATCCAATCTACCAGGCGCATGCTGGTCAGATCCGCATAATGAGGTGTCTCAACACCATCCACATAAGCCGGAACTTTAAAATGAAGCTCAGATACCTCGTTATACAGCAGCTTTGCAGTTACTTCATAAGCATAACCAAGGGGCTGAATCACGGTGCCATCCAAGTTCTTCAGTAAAAGCATCGGCGCTTCCACATAATCCAAAGTGCTGAAATCGAATACCATCTATTCACCCCCAAAGTTGAAGGAGGGCGGCGTTGCCGCCCTCCTTATTTAGACTTTTCCGCGTTTTGCGAAAGCAGTACGGAGCTGCTCCAAAGCCGTATTGGCAACCATGTTACCATACTGCTTGGCATCTTTATCGGTCATTTGACCGTTGTGCTGAATGGAAACTTCAATGTGCGGTGCAAAGGTGTCCCCACCACTGGCGACCATTGCAGGACGCATCGTCTGCATTCTGGACATCACCGCAGATGACATCAATCCAGAAGCGGCAATCTTTAGATTGGCAAACAATTCTTTCAGATTTTGCTTGCGCGTATCGTCCAGCACCCATTCGCCTTTCTTGAGAATCGCCAACACTTCATGGTCATTAAGTTCTCCTCCGTTTCCAACAATACCACCAGTGTGATATGCCTTCAAATATTTCAAAATAGACGGAGTGACCTCTTTGCCGTTATTGGACCTGAGCTTATATTTGTTGGCAAAAGCAGCAACATTTTTCGCGGTCGTGTCCCAATAGTTGCCATCAATTGGCTGAGAATAGCCAGCCGCCTTCAGCTGGTACTGAATCCATTTTACCGCACTGCTATTTGTATCTCTATATTTAGCTGTGCCCGCACTGTATGGATTGGCTTTAGCGTTAGACCCAAGAATTTCATATGCTGCAGTTGTGCTGGTCGGACTGTCCTTAACCCATCCGATGCTTGAGTTGTAATAAAGTTTCTGACCTGTCTGCTGATAATACTCCTCGGCCAACTGTGCATTTTTCTTTGAAAGTCCGGAACCTGGGTGCAATAGAGCATAAGCGCTATTGGACTGCATCTGCTCAAGAATTGACTGTGCTTCTGAAGAATTCGGTGCATTGGGATTCAGAGCGTCATTAGGGGCATTTTTATAAGCGTCCTCAAATGAATTGTTGTATTCCTTCATAGCGGACGTCGCGCTGTGCCATGCGGAAACCAGAGAATCTGGGCCATCAATGGAATCCCGATGCTCCTGCTCATACTTCAGCAGATCTTTATAGAGACCATCCCAATCACCATTGATCCGCTTGATTGCCTTTTCGTAGAGCTTCTGCCAGGAATCAACAGACTCTTTGGCGGCGTCCTTTTCGGCATCCTTCTCGTCTTCAAAGGCTTCCTGACTCTTATCCAAAGTGTCAATCGTCTGGTCTAGAGCATAGTCCTTCTGCAGGTCAGCCAACTCTTTCTGTTTCTGCTGCAGCTCCTCGGCCAAACTTGCCCGCTTGGCGGCAGCCTCACGGCTGTCATCCAAAGACAGCTGGGCAATCTTAGACTGCAGATCGGCAATCTCTTTGACTTTTTCGGCAACCTGTTCTTCGTGATCCTCTTCGTCTGCGGAATCCTGCAGAAGCTGCTTCTTGAGATCAATGATCTTTTGATAAGCGTCAACCTGTTTCTCAATGGCATCCACCTGATCTTCCGCTTCCTGCTTGATCATTTCCATCGTCAAGTCAAGAATGGTCTGCAAACTGTTCTTTTGGGTGTCGTAAATGTCCTTGGCTACATTGTTATGGGCATCCACATACTTCTCCCAAGAGAGCTTGCCGTCCTTGTACAGCTGGTCAATGTCCTTGAGCTGCTGTTTCAGCACATCCAGTTTGCTGAGGCCACGCAGCTGCTTACTGAGCTTCGCAACGGCGCTGCTGGCCTGATCGATACTGCCAGCCATAGACGAAAAGGCGTCTCCGGTCTTGGCAATGTCATCCCACAGGTCGAAGTCGTCCATGTACGAAATATATTTTTCGTAGGGACTCTGCACCGCAGACAACATATCATCCTGGAGACTGGAGAGTTTATCCTGCAGCTCCATTACATAGTCAGATGCCTCTGTCAAACCATATGCAAAGGCATCGGAGATCATCTTCTTGACTTTCTCCATCATGCCTTCGATCAGCTTCTGCTGACCGGCATAGTCACCGCCTGCCGCAGCCCGACTTGACAGCTTCTCCTGATAACTCAGCCAATCCTCCGCCAGCTGGCGCCGACCATTGAACAGCTCCTCATCGATAGAACGAATCTCAGAGGCATATGTGGTCATATGAGCTTTGGAATCTTTGTAATACTGCTTCTCAATAGCCTCCAGACCGTCATAATACTGTTCAGAGGTGATTTGTTCCATCTGCAGCTGGTGCTTGAGGGCATCAATCTTCTCTTGAACTGACTTCTGATAGGTATCTGCGCCGGATTTCGAGGAGGAGGAAGAACCACTCCCACCGCTTGAACTAAGCTTGGACGCATTAAAATTCGTGTAGGAATATGTGAAGCTGTCAATCTGCTTTTCGTACCCGCGCAGCTGCTCAATAGCGGCCTTTGCAGCTGCCTGCCGAGCTTTCTGCGCAGGCGTTGTCGCATTATCTTCGTATGCGAGCACCAGCAAAGAATTCTCAGTGACATTCATACTATGAAGAGCCTTACCATAATTCTTGGTAAAGTTCTCCAGCGCAGCCGCCCGGATTTTCTCTTTCAGTTCTTCGGCATTCTTAGCATTCTTCACATCTTCGCCGTATGCCTTCGCCAGCTCATTGACCATGGTGGCGTTCTTTTGCAGGAAGACATTATAGAACTGATCGCTTCTGGATAATTTGTCCGCGAGGGAGGTTCGGTAGTTGTTGACATCGGCCGCGTAGCCGCTTTGCAGTTCCGTAAACATCTGCTTAGCATCAATAATGCCGGCATTGTACAAAGCAACCTGCTCCGCACCGAGCTCGCCAAAACTATCTACGATGGAAGAAAGGGTGGAGGCGGACAAGGTTCCGTTCTCGTTAAACTCCTTTTGTGCCGCTGTCATGGCGTCATATTTCCCTGTCAGCGCAGTAATGGAATCCATGAGATCGGTAAAGCCGACTGTCGCATCAGCGACCACGTCGGGAACCTGAGCAAAAAGCTGAACAAAGGTATCAAAATTACCGAGCGAGCCGATGCCAAATTTTGCGAGGTTCGTCAGGAATTCCTCGACCTGAGGGTTCGTTTTGTAAAGTTCAAGCAGAGATTCTTTTGTCAGGCCGCTCTCTTTGCCAAGATCCTTGATAGCCTGGATGGCCTCTGTATTCTGTGGTGCTTGCAGGCTGCGATTGAAAATCGTCTGTGCTGCGGTGGCCTCTCCAGAAGAGTAGGTGATACGATCAAGCAATTCATAGTATTGCCTGTAGATGTCGTTCATTTCCTTCTGCTCTTCAGTCTGTGGATCTGGCGTAAATTTGATTTCGGAGACAATATCTTCCAGCTTTGCCATATTGTTCTGGATATATGTCTCGTTCTTCTCAATCTTTGCGCGAACCTGAGCCACCAGTTTGTCATCACCGGCGAGCAACGCGGCATTCAGCTCCTGATTCAGCTCTGTCCGCTTGTCAATCTGGCTCCGAAGAGTGTCAAGATCAGAAGTCCCGGCAAAGTTGCCGTGGGAATCAGTGTACCCCATATCACCAGATACGAACTCGTTGTATTGGCGCAGGGCTTCACTCCGGCGTGAATCAGCGTTGGCATCTGCAAGAGATTGTTTTAAGTCAAGCTGCGCCTGCAGAAGAGCGTTCTGCTCTTTCAAGCGGTCCAGTTCGTCCTGTTCGATAATGGAAATTGTCCCATTATCAGCAAGCTGCTGCAATTCCTCAATCCGACTATTGGCAGTGTCGATAGAAGCGGACAATTCATCCATATCTGCTTTGATATCGTCCGCCTGTTTCCGGAGGCCCTCAAGTGGGTGAGATCGAGCATCAAGAAATTGCAACGCTTTGGACATCCCATAAACAACAGCCGCGACGGCTGCAAAGATGGCCACGGCCTTGCCGGCCGCCGGAATTAGCTCCCACAGAGTTGGCAGAAATTTACCTTCTCCAGCAGCAGAAGCCAGCTGAAAAGCCGCTTCCACGTCTTTGACTTTTCCTGCCAAAACGGTGAAAATTGAACTGCCAGATTTTAAGATACTGCCTTTAGTCATGAGATCTAAGATACCACCAAGCAAAGAGCTCTTATCCGCAGCCTTAAATTTGAATGCAGACACAACTGCATCAAACATTGTTACCGCTGCGACAATAGAAATCAAGGTCGAACTGACGCCATTGGTTGCCGCATCCAGATTATTAAAAAAGTCCAGTACCGTCCTCAGAGCATCGATCAGCCCTTTCAGGAACCCACTGCTCAACAGACTGTTAGACAGCTGTTCCCAAGATGCTTTCAGCTGATTCAGCTTTCCGTTGATGGAGTCCAAATACTTCTCATTCTCTGCCATTGCAGAGCCGGCTGCAGTCTGAGATTCTACCAGTGCCTTTTCGGCAATGTCGAAGTTGTTCAGCAAGGCGGAGACAACGTTAGAATTTCTCTTACCCGCCAGTCTCTCCAGAATATTAGCCTGAGAGACGTCGCTGATCTGATTCCAGACCTTGGACAATTCTTTCAAAATCTGATAGGTAGATTTGAAGGTCTGGTCGTCCTGCATGATATCGACCTTGTTACCAGTCAGGGCTTTGATCTCTTCGCGCAGTTTAGAAACACTCTCGGCCATTCCATCGGTCGATTCTCCGGCTTCTTCCGCCTCGGTCTTCGCTGCACGTAAATACATTGAGATAGTCTTGAGGGATGTGCCTACACTCTCAGGATTCTGTACAACCGTATTAGCTGCAGCAATGAGTGCAAGCGTCTCGTCCAATGTATTGCCGGCGGCTTCCATTGCAGAGGCAGACCGCTGCATAGCTTCGCCGACACCCCCTGATGAGATGGCGAACCTGTTACCAATTTGGTTAAATTTATCAGCAATACTCATAGAGTCTTGCGCTGTAATGTTGAAAGCCTGCATGGTGGAGATGACGCTTTCAGTAGCATCATCGATACTCTCAATGCCATCACCAACATTGTTATATACGATAGCCGTCTCGGCAAGCTCCGCAGAATCCGCTAGGTTGTAGCCAAGCCGCGCAAATCCGGCAGTCGCATTCACAACGTCAGTTAAAGTAGAACCAAGCGCACGAGCCTTTGCGCCAGACTGGCTCAGGAACTTAGCGTAGGCACTGGCCGTCTCGTCAGTAACCTTTTTCAGTTCCGTCATGGCCGCATCGATATTTACGACGTTGGTATAGACTTGACCAAGTGCCTGCCGAACTTTGGCCAGCAACAAAGCAATAGCGCCGTAGCCAATTTTTTCACCGAGCATCCGACTGAATTTCTGGCCAGCAGATTCCGCCATGGCGCCAGCCTTCTTAGCCGCTTCGCCGAGTTTCGCTATCTCATCGGCGTATTGAGCTGGCGCAAGGTGTTTCTCTTGTAGCTGTTTATCCAAGGCATCTAACTGTTCGAGGAATTTAACACCAGTGGCTGAATTCTCATTCAGCGAGCTTCTTAGTTTTTCTCCTTGTTTAAGAGTGTTATCTAAACTGGTCTTATCAGTAGCCCTTGCACGCGCGATAGCATACTTCTCCCATGCTTGCGAAACTTTATTGATACCGTTGACCTCTTCAGCAAAGTGCTTTGCCGATACGCCCCGTGCCTGAGCAGAACTGCTTGATAAATAAGCACTCTGCAATGTGTTATATTCGGCTTGCTTTTGCTCAATGATCCGCTGCAGTTGATCATATGCCGAGGTGCCTTGTGTCGCCGATGTCTGCTGCCGCTGTAAATCATAGATTTGCTTCTGCAGAGAGGCAGCCTGAGCCAATAATTTGTTCTCTTCAGTCAGCACCTGCTGGTGCTGTCCGTTCCACATCTGGCCGAGATTGTCAACGACAGCACCAACCTGTCCCTGAAATTTTGAGTAATCTGGTGCCGGCTCTGCAGCTGCCCTCTGCAAATTCTGACGCAGCAAGGCAGCTGTATCTGCAGCAGCTCGCACCTGGAAGGCTATGTTTTTTGCCGCATTACCAGCCTGAGTATAGTCAGGTGCCATAATGGCAGGCTGAGAGGTGGGCATCGCCGGTCCATACTTTGCTACAACTGGCTGCGCAGCCTGCTTTTGTTGCTGCTTCGGTGTTATGTTGACACCCAGGTCCAACTTCTTCAACTCGGCCAACATAGCTTTCTGGGTAGCGGCCGTATCTACATGTAGGGTAACTTTCGCAGCCTGTTGAGCATTGATCTCGCTAGTAATGGTTTTGAGCGCTGCTTTGAAATTTTTCCCACTGGCCCCGTTCAGACCTGTGCCTTTTGCAGACAGCTCCACAGGAATCGAATACTTGCCCTTGAGTTTATCTAGCTCGGCTTTAATATTCTGCTTACTCTTAGCCGTATTGAGTGTAACCTCAATTTTGCGAGCAGGCATTTTGTCCAGAATGTCCTGGATATCTTTTTTGAGCGTAGCAGTTGAAGCTCCAATTTTTGCGCCAACTTCTACACGAAATACATTATCTGCCATAAGTTCACCGTCCTTTCAGCGTTGCCCTGCCAGACGGCGAATGGGCAAAAAATAAAACGCCCAATGGGCGTATTAGTGATAATATTTTGCATTCGGTAGTAGCTCCACAACCACGCCATCTGCTTTGTGGGCAGCATTGAACGTCGCAATTGCGTCTGTCAAGAAACTAGATGCAGGCCGATTTCTGAGAGATCGAGTCCACATGAAATCACCAGTGGCATCAGGTGCGTTTCTCGGATCCCAAGCAAAGGCTTGATGATTGTCCCAATATCCATAAGCATAATTTTTTGTCGTATATCCTGTGTGGAACAAAGCTACAATATCGGCAATACCATCCGGGTATCCTTCTACGTACAAAGAATTACGATGCACAGCATAAGGGTTCCATGCCAAATTGAATCGGAACTTTCCATCATCTGTAACCTCTCCCGGATATACAAACAAATCATCGGATGTGATCGCGTGATATGGGCTGTTTTTCAATACATCGGGCAGGGAAGCTACAATTTCATCTCTGGCCTTTTTAGCCCAAACTTCTGCGTCACTCATGGCAAGGGCTGTACCAGGCGCTTGGCCTTTCATAGCCTTGACGGCGAATTTGTAGATGGACTGCTTCATTTGTGCGGTTCCTAAAAATTTGGCAATCTCGGTGTCAAAATCCATAGTCCATCACCACCAAATCACTCTTTTACAGGCTCAGCGACCTTCTTTGAGCGAAGTGCCCGCTTTGTCTGTGCTTCTGCTTTGGCTTTGGCTGCCTGATAATCCAATACAGCGTTCGCGATGCGTTCCTCAGACAGCGGTTGATTTGCCAAAGCATCAGCAATGACCTGCAAATCAATTTTGCTGTTCTTTTCAACATCTGCGGTGACTGTGTCCAGCAGCTTAGAAATAGAGCTAAAGGTAGTTTCAACACTAGCGGAAATACGATCCAACCGCTCCACTAGATCCCGTACACCAGAAGACTGCACCGTAGCGATGACCATCTGATTTCTATACTGAAGCACCGCACGAATACCATCTGCAATGAAATCAGCATCCACAGATGGGACGCCATCAATAGCCCGGATATACTTCCAGGCTGTGCCAACACTGTCTCCGAGCTCAATATCCGTCAGTACAGATAAGCACTCATATTCAATCGCAAAGTCCACAAGCTCCGGCAAGAACGCACCATTTTCGTCATAGCACAGAGAAACACCGTCGGAGATGGCCTGCATCAACTTATTGAATGGGACATCCTCTTTTACGGTTGCCATCATGGACTTTCCGTCTAATTCAAAAGTAATCGTACTCATATCAATTCTCCTTGTTTTCAGCGGTCAGGTTGACCATAGCCTGACCAATTAAAATTGCATCTGCCTCATCGTCAGAGACAACCTTGCCGTACATGTCAGAGACTAAAGATACGGCGGCTTTTTTTAGTTCGGCACGTTTGATACCACGCCCAAGTTGAATACCGACCGCTTTACGCCAAGTGGCCGGCATATAAAATTCGACCTGCACTGGCACAGCCAGTGTATAAGAAGCAGCTTGCACCAACCCTTGTACACGGGCCAGTTCAACAATCGTTTTCACATTGGGATTTTGCAGACTGACTCCTTCAGCCGCAATTTTGTCAGGTTGACGTGTTAAGATCAATTCATGGACAAACATCCAAAAATCATGCAAACGCACAGATGTATCTTTTTGCTTATGTAAATCTAATACGCCAGACTCAACCAGCGTGCCATCTTCAAAGTAAGCCCATCCTGTTTTCTGCGTACTTTGGTCCAAGGCGAGAATTTTCATATTTGCACCTCCGCGTAAAAAATAGGCGGCGAGTCTTGCTGACCCGCCGCCTATAAATTTTGAGAAAACGAGAAGGGAGGAGCACAGAAGATCCTTCGGCCTCCTTATGTCAATTAGTCCTCAGCAATGTATTCAATCATATCCTTGTTGCCATCGGATTCCAGATCGAACGTAACGGTATAGCTGGAAGGATCGCCGTTATTGGCAAAGTTCAGCTCAAAGTTGGACTGAGGCAGAGCCTTATAGCAAACCACACGGAAGCCGTGATCAGCACCATCTTCGCCGCGAATCGTAGTATAACCATGAATTGTGACTTCCTTGGGGAAGCTGGTGGATTTCAGCTTGAAACTCTTAATGCCATCAGTCTTATTGACCATGTAATAGGCGACATACTGCTTGCCATCGGTAATACCGGTAGCGGTAACCTTCTTGGCGGTCACAGAGATGTCGGCAATCTCAGTACCGCAATCATCAGCGGCTGCAAAGACAGTCACAGTGCCATCAACGGGAGTATCACTCAACTCAATGCCATCGGCACCAGCAGTCAGCTCCTCACGCTTCAGGAACTTCGCGGCAGTGGACAAAGTACCACCAGTGACCAGAGCATACAGTTCCATTGTGGAGATCTGAGATTCAAAAGCAATCGTGCCGCCACGGTCACCGCTAAAACCTACCCGCTTAGGATGATCATGGCCACCGTAGGCGAAAACGGACTCACCAGTCAGACCATTGGTAGTCGTGTTGGCGTAGTCCATATAATGCACCGGCTTCTGGGTCTTATAATCCAGGAAGACCAGATCGCATACATCGCGAGAAGCGAAAGTATTGCTATTCATATCATTAACCCTCTTTCTTTGAGATATTCTTGAACCACAGGGATACATCGAAATCGTCTTTTCCCCATGCGGCCCAACGAGTTGCGTAGATGTCCATCTGGACGTTTACATTCATGCGAGTAAATTGGTCATAGAGCTGATAGACCGTTAAATCCCAAATATTCAATAAGGTGTAGCCACAGTTTCTGGCCGATACCGCCCCAATCAAATTTGGCAGCTCCATGTTTACGTCTTGTTGAGTTGCTTTTCGCAGCTTGGCTTTCCCTTTTTGACATTTCTCCCAAATCCGCCGCGCTTTCTCACTGGCAAAGCGATGCTGCGATTGTGAGTCATGTTCAATATAAGAAAGCCGCATGACAGCTTCCGCAACATCTTCCAAATCTGTTTTGTTCAACAAATGGTCATTGGCATAAAATTTTCCGTCGTTATATGAGATCGGCTCCACAACAAAAAAGCGCAATGCAGCCAACAACGTCTCTCGCAGTTCCGGGATAGCACCCATCAAGTCGTAAACACTATACGGATCAAATTCTGGCCCATCTTCTACGCCGAGTGTTTTTAAAAGATCCGCTTTGCCGACTAAAAATGTTGAGATCAACGAGTGATAACGTTCGTAACCCAGTTGATCGATGTCACCCAATGTTGGCTGGCGCACTGTGCAAAACCGATTCACCGAAAAGGGAAGACCACGCATTAAACGCATTGGACAGATTTGAATCATTGCTGACGCTCCCTCCGGAACTCTTCCACTCGATAGGTGAGCAGCTTAGAAGTGAAATCATCAGGAACAACGGCGGTCTTACAACTCTGCAATACCAGTCGACCAATACCAAAAAACCTCTTGCCATTCAGCAAGAGGTCAATCTGATTTGTTAAATTGTCTGTACGATTCCCCTTAACACCCTTAAATCGCTTTGGGTTGAGAGCAACATATTGCTTGTGACACACGATCTGAACATAGACTTCCCAGGCGTTCATGGAACCCGATGTAGCAGCAATCATGTCAGCATCAACCATAATGAAAGCGTCACTACGTTCGACAGTTCTTGAAATATAGTCATAGTCGAATATGTTCTTTTCCGTCACGGCATAAGCTGCATCGCTATCGATATCGGCACTCGGATCATCGAGCAGTAAAGCAATCACGGGCTGTGCGGTGCAAATCTGCGCAATAATCTCAGATTTGTAATCAATACCATCTTGGAGAGGAGCCTTTACGTTAGACAATGTTCCCCACCTCCACAATGAGATTAGTGGGTTCATATTGCCCTTGTGCGTCCGACAAACCTAAGATAATTTCGGAACCAATCAAACTATCTTCATGAGAGGCCGAAACCTTCACGGTATTGCTACCCACCGTATAAGTGATTCCATCCAGCGGAGGCAGATCCCACACAGCCTCGATGTCATCAACCGGCTGACCCACATCGTTGAGAAATACAGCACGGTACGTTCGAGAACGTCCTAACAGGAGCTTTGACGCACCATTGATATAGCAGACCAGATTGGAAGCAGGCGGTTCTGACGTATTGGAACCAGGGGCGATATAATCGCAAATACCTTCTTCGAGATTGTCGGTCGTTTCGCTGTATACATCCCGGATGACCTTGATACCCAACAAATGGTCACCTTTGTTATAGGAAAACGTATTTGGGGCAGCGGATGTAACCTTAAACGTAACCAAAATCTTGTGACCAAATTTGTCGCAACCGACATGCGATGCAATACGCTTGTCAACAAAAATTTTGGCTGTTTCATCGTCATACGACATGTAGATAGCAAACTGTTCTTCGGCTTTCTGCATCTGGTTGGTGCCGGTCACCTGTGAGGAATAGCCGCTTTGATCAATGTATCCCCAACGCTCAACAATATCAGATGTGAAATTTTGAAACCGGAACAAATGATTGCATTGATGCATCACTCCGGTTTTATGGGTGGTTGCATCTGCTCTGGCCTCCATCACAATCCACTTTTCATTAAAAGCATCGATGATGTCGCCAGCATATAAATCATCTCCAGGGAGGCAAATCATGTTGTATGTAAATTGCTCGCCGCCTCTGGTTAAAATGAATGGCTGGTCAATCCCATTTCTCTTTGTATCACCATGGTAGTCAGGATTGTCCTGAGCATGACTCAACAGGTCGTTGCGAGCATTTTCCACGATCCTTTGATACCGTGTCATGCCGCTGCCCCCCAGATAGGTCTTGTAAACTTCATACATTGCCACAATGCCCTCCCATCTCATTGAGAGTCCGCATCATTTTCAAAACCTTACGTTTCCATGCGGCGTGAGAGCATTCATGGGCGGCCATATATTGAATCGTGTTGAGAAGCGACACATATTGCCCATTTTCCAACAAATCTGGAAATGTCGTTTGGGCACCAATCATCTCATCGAGCAGATCTTGAATGTAAAGATCCAGATGGACATCTCGTCCATTGCATTGCTCCTCCCACAAAGGGAGCAGCTTGAAAACCCCACCTTCCAAGTGCTTAAAAAATACTGATAACTCCATGTGTACCTCCATCATGCATTGATAGAGGCAATGTCACCATGATGATAGGTGTACTGCACAATGCGATCCCGGTATTCTTTGCGAAGCGTTTCTCGCAGAGTCTGCGATTCTCTCATAAGGTTGGCAGGGGAGAAGTAGGTATAGTCTTTTGTGGACATGGAGTTGCGCAGCAGTTCCTGGTCCAGGATGCGGGCAGATGTCCAGTAAAAGGCAATACCAGTAGCAAGAATTTCCTGAACTTCAAGGTCAAGGTCAACGTTGAATTGCGCCAGCGTTTCGTCAACATCATAAAGATCATCTTGGCATACAGGAGCAAAATCAGAGATCGCCGAATGTAAAAAAGCTACCAGCACCTCATGAATTTCATCCTCGCTCATCCTCAGATAGTCGTAGTCCTTGAATCGGAAAACTGCCCGCTTAAAAATGTCTGTATAAGGGGTAGACATCAAGCCCACCTCCTATCATTAAGGCTTTTGCAATTCGCAACCAAGACATTCTTCCAGCAAACGGATCGTCTTGATGGAATCCAGCGTGCCATCTGCAATGCTGGTGTTAGCAGCAACAATCAAGTTGGTCTTTGCGGCCTCAGACATATAAGAGATTGCCTCTCGAATCTTGGCTTCTTTCCAAGTAAAAATCTCTGCGTAATTGTCGGGGTCCAGTACAGATTTGTAATACTGGCTCACCATCAGATTGCGATAGATATATTCAGGCGTTACATCTTCATATCCGGAGTCTTCAACACCAACAATGTAGATCCACTGATTGACAAAGAAAGAGCGTTGGGTGCCCTTCATTGCACGCAGATCGCCCATTGTCAAAACCTGTACATCGCCGCAACCGCTCCAAACCGTCTGGTCTCCTGTGCGTTGATTTACATAGATCAGTTCCCCATAGACGTTACTCTTCACCGCAATCATCACAGAATCATCCAGTTTGGTGGGGATCTTCTTCTCGGATACCTCTTCTTTGACAGGCTTGGTCGGAAGATCTTCAGTCACTCCGACAGTTTTCTTTGTAGTCTTAGCCATCGGTTTAATTTCTCCTTTTATTCAAAAGATGGCGGAGAGGATTGCTCCCCTCCGCCAAATACGTGTTTTATCAAGACAGAGTATAGATACCCATCTTTTGGTTGCAGATAACACCGCAGCCCATCGCCTGACCGTACACATACTCCTGAGTCAGATCGGCCTTATTCATTGCGTCAGCGGCAATCATCAGACCCTCACCGCGATTGACAAACTTGATAGGCTTGTCGTTGCCGGCAATGACGTAGATCTTATTGTCGTTGATCGCAAAGGTGTCAGTGCCGACCTTATGGGCCTGACGCATAGACACCATGGGAGTGCCATCGAAGCGGCCAAAGTAACCCATGTTATACAGGTCTTCCTTGGCGGAAGCAGAAGTCAGGGCAACGGCGGTCGTATCCGCCTCACGGATTTTAGCCAGGCCAGCCTTGGTGCCCAGAATAGTTGCAGTTTCACCAGTGGCGGCTTCGACGTGAGCAACCAGTTCCCGCAGCACAGCAGCAGTAAAGGTGCCGGACTTCACATAGGTGGCATTCAGGCCAACAGTAGAAGTGGTGATGCCCTCCAGCGCAACCAGAATGGTGTTGCGGATGTCACGGTTGAAGGAACGAGTCAGGCGGTCAGTCAGGGTGCTGAAATCGGCACGACCAGACATCAGCCGCTGCAGCTCCTCATATACCTTGATGGCGTGCATCTGGGTGTCGATGGTCACATACTGACCAACATTCAGGCGCTGACGACGAATAGAGGTGGAACCATCTGCAATGTGAGCAACCACAAAATCGGAGTTATCCTCAGTCCAGAAGCGGGTCTCGTCACCCTCAGCCTCGTTGCGATAGTCCACCAGGTTCATGAACATCTCATCGCCGCGCAGACCCTCTTCAATCATGACAGGCATAATCTCCTCAACAATCTGGAACAGCTCGGGATGATCACGGAAAGTCTTGGGACCGATCTTGTCGGAACCACCGTTCAATTCACAGAATGCCTGACGCAGTGCCTCGGAAGCATCCTTCGCAGAATAATTGCCGCTCACAGAACCATGAATCGTGTCCAGAGCGAGCTTAATGACTTCATTCTTTTCCATTAGTTAAACCCTCCTTTACACGGATTAGTCCACACGGACGACCCAATAATCGCCCTCCTGAGCGATAATGGTGCCGATCTGAGTAGATGAGGCCGTCGCAGAAGCTACGGTCTTCATCTTATAGCCAGCCATCGCTTCAACAGCGTTGCCGACAGCGGGCGTACCGTCAAAGCCCTCGGCAGTCAGCCGGAACTCGTCACCAGACTCAAACAGGTAGCCACGGACAATCTTGCCGGACTTGTTGTAGAAGTCACCCAGAGAGCGCAGATGCTCGTCAGCCATGACCTCGGGAGCCTTAATCAGAGCCAACTTGTTGCGGACAGTATTGGCTGCGGGCTTGTTGCCAACCAGAGCCTCAGACTCACCGCTGGCCAGTGCGCCCAGAGCTACAATGTTGCCGTTATCCAAATCGGCAGAAATCTTGACGTTCACGAGCTTGGGAGCATTAGAGCTGCCAATCATGTTGCTCGTGTCGCAAATGCAATGATCGTATGCCATAACGATTTACCTCCATAAAAAAATGACCGCCGCGTTAAACAGCGACGGGATGGCCTCACTTATGAGGCTTGATATTATATTTGGCGAATAAACCGCCATACGGTTCTGCATCATCAGAACCAGTGTCGGCATCAATACCGACCTTAATGCCAAAGGCGGCAGGCGTGGATTTCTTAGACATTTTGACCTGCTTACCACGCAGTGCATACAGCTGAGTTTCCAGATCATCAATGGAAGCAAACTCGGTTGCCTTTTCACGAATCTCCGCAAACTCGGGCAAAGCTGCCAAATCACTGAATTCAGATAGAAGCGTTTCAATCTTTGCGGAGAATGCAGCAGCCTCAGCATCCTTCTTAAACTTCCGCAACGTTTCCAGTTCAGCCCGATTTGTCTCAACCTTGTCTGCCTCGGCCTTCGTCAGCCACATACGCACCATCTCTTCCCACTCTCCGGTAATGGAAGCGGTCTTTGTGGCGTCGTCGAAAGCATACGGGAACCGGCCATAAGTGCATTCGTACTTTTCTGCGTCCCAATAATCACGGTCAACATAAACAAACGTGTCATCGAAATCGTTGACCCAATAGCAGATCTCAGTCTTGATAGAACCATCTGCGTTGTATGTATAGACAGACGGCAGTGCGTCCCTCAAAGCATCGCGCTTCTGGTTCATCGTCGCAGAGAACAGCTGGGCTGTAGTTTTCTTTGGCTTATCATCGTCGGCCGGAATTTGCTCAGGCTCTTCAGTGTCTTCAGACGGCGTAGGATCTGTGGGTTCTTCACCAGTGCCATCAGACGTACCAGTAGGATCAGTACCGTCAGCGCCAGCGTGCAACTGAGACTGCTTATATTCCTCAATGGCGGCAAGCAGCTGTTCCTCGGTCATATCTTCAGTAATGGAGAAGTTGACTTCGCTGGGTTGCAAACCGGCATTCTGGAAAATTTCATTGATTTTTTCCTGATTCAAGTTAGCTTTTCCTCCCTTCTTGGAAGCATCATCAAAACAAAAGCTGAGCTGCTGTCGCATCTCGGCCATGAGTTGGTTAAATTGCTCTGCATTCATATCAAATTTGACAGGGTCAATGCGAGCGCTTGGAAAACACGGCTCCACATGCTTGGATGGATCATCGGATTTGCCAAGGATACACAGCGCTGAATAACTCAGACCATGGAGTTCCACATAATTAGAATCCTCTTCCAGAATGGTATAGTTCTTGAAGTTCATTTCCATTGACTGACCGAACCATGTATCTTCACTGTAAATTGCATCTTTGAGTTCGGGGTATCTGCCCGTCCACAAAATTGCGTATGCAGTAACATATGTCTTCTCTTTGCCAAACTCTGTGACAGTTTCTGCCGCCGGAGCTTCAGCTGTTACCACACCAAACGGCACAGTCAGCATTTTTACCTGCAGGTCATCAGTAACCGTATAGTCGTGACCCCCGAAGTGATGCCCAGTCACGTTGCCTTCCTCATCAGTTTCCTCGATTAAGTGACCGACGACCGGGACATACGCCAGTGTAGGCTCAGCGGCATCAAGTTCCTCCTGACTTAAATAAGACATATTGCGATTCTTGCCAGGACTACACACATAGACTTTTGCCAGAGTGAACTCATTATTTACCGGCTTAACCGGAACAATTTTCGCAAAAGGGAGCGAAATCGCAGCTCTTTGCTGATCCATAATCCACCCCCTTAAAACATCATCCGGTCAATCGTCAGCACGGACGACCAATTAAATGTGCCTTTTGCCTTATTCAGTTCGTTACGAACTGCGGAAGAATCTTCTGCGGCGAAGAACCGCTGATTCCCCATATTCTGCTGAAAAACAGAAAACCCCGCAGCTCTCAATAACTGAGCAGCTGCGGGATCTTTAAACATCAAAATTTTCATATGCGTCACCTATTTGCGTTTGCATCAGATGCTCGGGTAGCTTCACCAGAATCATCTAGGTTAGTGTCTGATGCAGCCGGACGACCACCAGTCGAACCGGAAGATCCGCCAATAGTGTATCCGCTTTGCAGAGGCGTCCAGTCGTCAACACCGATCATTGTCTTCTCAACATAATCCATACCCGGCAGGTCAGCCTGATGGATGCCCAGAGTCGCTGCATACGCAGCCTTACTGCCGGGAATACCCAAAGCAGCAGCGTCCTTCCAATAGCCGATTTGCTCTTCTTGATTGAAAATCGTCACCGGCAGGAATTGAATCTTAAATTTTACTGTTCCTGGCATGCTTTTCAGGATACGGTTCATCAAGCGTTCTGCCTGAGCCATAAGCCCAAACATGATCTCTTCGTCGCTCTTGATGGACAACTTGAGCGCACCAGCGGTATTACTGACATCACTACCATGAAGTAGGGAGGAGGTGCCACTATCGAACCAGAACTGCTTTTCAGCCCGAGAGACAGTGTCTACATCGTTGGTCCCAGAGTTCTTGTCAAAGTCGAAGCTCTCGATTTTCAACGGGGAAATCGTTGCACCCACATAAGGCGGCAATACATTACAAAGTTGCTGATAATATTGCTGTGCCAGCTGCCAATCCACTGTCGGAGCGCCATCCGAATTCAAATCGATCTTCATCGACAGCATCTTGTAATTAGCAATCTTGGTCGCAGTCTCCTGCAAGGCTTTGTAGGTCTCCAAATCATACAGCATTGGCAGTGTAGAACACCAAGGAGGAATCGAATAATTCGGATTTGTCTCGTCTGCCTTTAAACAGAAGGAAATATTCTCAGGAACTTCCTGCCACTTTTGACCGGTTCTCTGATAAGTATTCCACATTGTGGTGAATTCAGGAGGATACAACAACAGCTTTGACTGCTGAATTTGCGACATATCCACACTGTACATCCATGTGCCATCGTTGACGGATGTCAGAGAGCAATAATCTGGATTGATACGTTGGATGTAGAACGAATTGGACGCAGACCAGACTGCGCCATAAAGAATCCCGTCTCTCAAAGCAATCATAGAAGCTTTCTGAAGCTCATGCTGAAGGTTCTTAACTTCCAGCGCGGCAGACACCTTCAGATATTGCTTACGGAAAGCATCCTCTTTGACTTTTGCGCGGTCAAAGTCCAGCGGAGCAATGATGTAATTCCACTTCAGCAGCAGAGCATAATACTGAATCAGCCGCCGATATTGGCTCGATGCGTCATACATATAAATACTGGCATTCCGCAAATATTTTTCATTTGATGCAGGAGCCTGCATATAGCTCAGAATGTTTTCTTTGGTATAACGAGTATAAGTTGGGTTCGTCTTTGTAGACGTATCCAGCACGTTCCAAATCGGAGACACTGCGGTTTTAGCGAACATAGCAGCATACTGCAAAGCCTTTTCAAACTCTGCCTGTTTGGGGTCTTGTTTCACAGGCTGCACGCCACTGCGGGCAGTGCGCCGTGGGGAGGCGTTACCCATCAAAATTCACCTCCTAATAGAGCACAGGACTGCGGAAGCTGATCATACGCGCCATTGTTGCCATGTCATTTTTCGGCTTGGCTAACTTGCGCTCCAGCTCCTTGGCCACATAAATGTTGTAAGAAAGGGAAGAATAGCGGTCTTTACGCATACCACTTTTTTCATAGACTCGAACAGAACCGGTGCCAGACTTTTGTTCTGACTGCAAGTTGACCAACTCATTCACCAGCAATGTGGTGTGAATATACGGCATCTTGAATGGGTTCTTTTGCTCAGGCTCCAGTTTGCTGTAGCCGGAGCATTTTTCCAGAATCTCATCGCAGCCATATTCCGAACGCAACAGCTTCACCGTACCATTTCGGAAAGACTCACGCAGCTGAATAGCGCAATCTGAATTGAATCGCTCGCTGCCCATAATGGCCCAAATGACTTTTGGCGCATTTTTGTCGGCACAGCGGTCACTGATCTCTTCATTATTGCAGCATCCCAAAGCTGGGTACACAATGCCAGTCTCTCGATCCGTCAGTTCTCCCATCAGTAAATCGACAATTGGCAAGCCATTGCCCTTTGCATCGGAGACCAAATAATCACAACTGTACCAGTCATATAATTTGCGGACCCGAAGAGCCAAATCATCTGAACGCACACCTTCTACATTTTCTGTATAGACAATGTTGCTCATGCGCTGCGTGCGATTACCGCCTGCTGGTATATTGGAGTTGATGAAGATAGAAGCGGCATCGTTGTTTCGTTTCTTGGATGCCATCAAGGCAATATCTACGGAGAGAATCCGGATTTCGCCAGGCTTCTTTGGCTGAATATGTGGACGCTTATCTGACACTCGTTCGGCAATTGCGTTTGGCAGCCAAGGGTAAGTCAGCTGACGGCATTTTTCAATGTCATCAAAATTGTAAAGGCTGTCATCACCGGAACCGAGCCAAAGAGCCTCTGATTCCATCCGGAATGCCAATTCAGAGAAATCCGCTTCCGACATTTCATCTTCAACAGCCTTGCGCAGCAGTAGCCCTTCACGAATGGAGATCTGGTAGGGAATCGAGCAGATGAAGTAACTGCGCTCCGGGTCGATCATGTTGACACAATAACCTTGCGCTTTTTTGAAGGCCCAAGAAGATTCATACCAGCAGGAACTGGCATAGATCTCGCAGTTCTGCTCCAATGGGTAACCCTTATACTCAGGCTTATCCAGAAAACCTGGATGCCGGGAAACAGTCAGGAACTTACGAAGTACCTGATTGATCACATCTGGGTCCACCATCCGGTATTCGTCCACGAACAATACGTTTGCACGATTGTGGCGGGAATTATCGTTGGCGGCAACGGGCTTGATTTTTGAGCCATTTACAAATGAAATGTGACCGTCAGTCAAATTGTTGACTATTTCGCGTTCTTTGATCTCCGCACGCAGGTATGGGGAAGCAGGAATGAGTAAAAGCTGGATCTTGTCCAGAATTTCACCACTCTGCTTGCGAGTCTTAGATGCAATGGCAATCTCGGTGCCTGGATACAGAATACATCTAGTCACACAGTAAATTGCTGCGAGGTACGTTTTCCCTTGCAATTCTTAGAATGAGTAGGCTTTTTATCCTACTCCTTCGGATTTCTCCGAAAGTTGAGCATACATTTTCACCCTCAACTGAATGGTCGGGTGGCGGACACTCGTGGCTGCGTTATTGCTCTCCTAGCGCTCAGCAGCTATGCGTTACAATACTGGATGATGATCCAGTTATCTCGGTATTCCCATATCACATGACTTAGGGTTCACCGATTTTGCCCGCTTGTTGCCCGCATATTACTATGCGGCGAGGCCAAGGTAGGTCTGATATTTTTGATATTTTCGTTCCATTTTCCAAGCGCCGTCTGGTTGATAAATCCAATCAAGGACCGCAAGCGCATCATCCAGTGCATAGAACATCAAACGATGTTTCCATTCTTTTTCTGTATATAGGCTGCCAACGGCTCCGGTCTGCTCCAGCAGTAATGACTGCAAAAACATGAGAAACTCTCGATTGGAATTCGTGAACGAAACACTCAGTGACTTGCCGTCAGTACCGGTGTAAATACAGCCGTCACCGTCCAAGAAACCACGCACAAATGAGCTTAGGTAAACGCTGGGTCGTGGGAATTCTGGACGATACGTCTTATTGGGGACGACTCCAAGATTGATCAAAGCATCGCAGAGATGACGTGAATATGCCCGAGCGGAACAATCCGTGGTATCATACATATAGCCATTAAAAGAAATTGTTCTAGTTCGGCTTGTAATTTTGTCAGCAATGCCAAGTGCCTGGGCATAAGCAAAGACAGTGTCTGAATCTGATTGCTCCAAGCTGAGCGTCGCTTCGTAATTGCGTCTCTGCAGATTATAAACTACATATCCATCGGCAAACATCAATCCCAGGAAATAAGATTTCTCTGGTGTGTCGATAATATCAAAATAGTTCTCACAGAGCTGTGATGTCTTCTTAGTCAATCCCATATTGTTGAGATGCCCACGAATTTGCCGCTCGGTAAAACCAAGGTGGGTGGCAATATCTTTGTAGGTCATCGTTTGGTAATTTGCAACCATGTACTGATTGTCTGTATCGCTGAAAATTGTTTTCATCAAAAATATCCTTCCCTGTTTATTTGGGAAGGCGGGCGGTGTTCTCCGCCAAACCTTCTATGCCGACCTCTTGCGGCAAGGTACATTACATACGTAAAGTGGAACATGCTCCACAGAATAATTGCCTGAAACCATTTCAGGTTAATGTTTAAGTAGTCCTTCACAAATCGTTGAGGATTCGCTCGATAAAAAGCGGCACGCCATGCAATAGTCTGCATGACGCGCTCATTTGCTTCCTTTTCGATTTGCCGGCTACTCTTTTTGCTAACAGCCATCAGCCATCACCGTCAGTATCTTTCTGATCGGGCACAGCTCTGGCTTCCCGGAAGAGTGCTTCCGCACGATCATCCTCTTCGTCAATAGCTTCAGAAATCTGAGGTTTCGAGACTGTGTACTTCGAAACTTCATCATCATACATTTGCGCATAGTCATTTTTGATGTTGAACATCTTACACAAATGCCCAAAGAAAAAGACGGTCACCAATTTTTTGATGCCGTCAATATCTGCAAACTCTGGAGATGGTTCAGGAATGGGCTGATTCTTTTCCCACTCTTTAATCAGGGTTCCGAAGGTTTCGGTTTGCGCCAACTGGTCTTCCTTGGTCTGCTTGGGCGACAGTTTGGCGGTCGTCAGCATCTCCTGAAAACTTTTCATAGCATCAGCTGCGGCTTTGGAGTTGCCCTCTTGCTGGGCTCTGCGAATATTCAGCTGACTGACGCACAGACTCTGGATACATTGCTCCAAAGCCTTGGAGTTTACCTCATACCTGGATGTCCAGTCCTCATACTGTTCGGATAGATATTCATATTCTTCCGGTTTGTAGCCAGGGCCAAACATCTTGAAAACCTCTTCGGGGATCTCAATATGGTTCGCATCGGGGTCAACGTCTTGGCCAGCAGCCTGATCCAGCGATGTAATTCTGCTGGCTGCTTCACGCCGCTGCAGAATCGTGTCCAAATAAGTTGTGCCATGACACTGCACCTGGCGCAGCCGCCGACGAGCTCCATAAATAGAAGAAAGCACGCCATTGGGCTGAGACTCCCTTGCCTTCTGGCTCATTGCCAGAGCATCTGCACTGTAATACCAGTCACAGATCGAGCACATCACTTCAATAGCTCGTGCCTCATCATAGTCCAGAGCTGGCAGCAGCTTCTCCAAATAATACTTCTCGGCGCAGGTCTTGCAGAACGGCACATATCCGCCATTTGCTTCAAACAGGGAGGAGGAAGACATTGGAAAGTTGCCATCCTGCTTATTGAATTTTGCACCGCAGGAGCAGCAAGTGTATGAAACAACTTTTTTGGGGCGCCCGCGTTTCTTTGACTCCGGGAATGCAGGCAAATCATTGGTTGCCATAGTATCTCTCCTTACAGTTCAGTCAGCCCTTTAGACTGCGGCGCGGCAATCGCACCATCTTGGAAGTATTTACCAAGATTATCAATGGGATCGGTATCCTTGTAGATCTGTACAAGATCTAAGGAGCTCCAGCCGAAGAGTGTCTGAATCACATCATCCGGCAAGCCACTCACGGAAAGAGCCGTACACAGCCGGTGCCGGCAGCAATGCCAATAAAAATCCACGCCCAACAGGCGGCTGAACGTATTTGCCCAACTATTCAACGTATCGGCATGCATGTGCTGCGTAGGATCGGCCTGGTCGGGGAAGAGCCACTCTGACTCGATCCCTTTCTCCTTCCGTTCATTCATCCACAGCTCCAGATATGGCTTAAAATCTTTGGCAAGCGTATATACCACCAATGGCTTATTACCACCACGGCCCTTTGTCTTGATTGGTTCCGGGGTCTTATACAGACTGCCAAAAATAATGTTTTCATCATCAAAATAGTGAACTTTGAACCGCACTAGTTCGCTCTTGCGTCGGCCTCCGAACATGGCCAAAGCCGCCATACACGCTTGCTCGTATTTTTGGGAAGCAACTAACTTATCCAGCAGCTCTTGGCACTGCGAATCAGATAAAACGGTCTTTTCACGCACAGGAGTGTTCGGCGGAGATTCGATTGCGTGGATGATATTTCTGTAATTGGGAAATTCATCATCTAACACGTTGCTGATGTAGTTCGACAGGCTGCTCAGCGTTGCCTTGATCCGGCGAATCCGTGCGGGCGAGTTCTTATTCTCGTCGATCAGGTATGTTTGAAACGAGATTAAATCCCTCTTTGTCATGTCCACAAAGAACTTATTGTCGCAGTTCTGCAGCAGATAAACAAAGAAAATGTCCAGGTCATTGGCGTATGCGGCACAAGTCTTGTCACTCCGCTGCATGGAATGCAAATATTGCAGAAAATCCTTCTTGAGACGCATGTTTTTCGGATTGACCTGTTTCAACAACGCCTCACTGGTAATGTCATTTTGCACGGTCTTTCTCGGCATATGAACACCTCACTTTCTATACAGAAACAGCGAGTGGGGGAGGAAACCCACTCGCTGTCAGACAGGCTGCTCAACTCTTGGCAACCGGAATGTCTTTCACTTCTCTCGCAATCGTCTTCGCGGGAATAAACTTAATGCCCGTCTTGGCTGGAATATAAATGATCTCGCCAGTCGAAGCATTGCGCCCCTTGCGGGCACTTCTTGCCACGTGCTCAAATGTGCCAAGTCCACGAAGCCGGATCTGGTCTTCCGTCACAAGCGCATCAGATAAGCTGTTCAAAACAGCATTGACCCACTGCTCACAGCGAACATATGGGGCACCGGTATCAGCGGAAACCTTCTTGATAAATTCAATTCTAGTCATGGTGAACTCTCCTTTAATTCAGTGAAACCAGCTGAACGCTGGAAGGAATCGTTGCCCCATGCACATCCTGTCCGAGATAAATGAACCCTTCCTTCTGAGAAGCAGTCAACTTACCATCGCCATAATGCAGCTTACTTACATCACAGCAACATCCTTGCTCGTAGAGCATTGTATTACCGACCTTGTAACTGCCGATCCGATGGGTGTGAGCCATTACCAAGACCTGAAAATCATAGCCTTCATTCCGGAAATATTCCATGGCTTTGTTGGCAGTCTGCATCATAGCAGAAGAAAAAGCATACGGATGACAGAAAATGGCATCACCAATCTGGCAGAACCAATTATCAGTATAGATGATTTCTACATCCTCGAAGACATCTTTCAGAGGCGCATATGCAATCTTGGAATGTTCACGCTTGTCATAATGCTTGAACCCATCTACCAAGATAAGCTCCAGAGATGTTTGGGGCATCAATTCCAAAATATCCGTGTCAAGGTGCTTAGCGAGGTAATTCTGGAAGCGGATGTCGTGATTACCATACGTGCAAACCACACGGTGCGGGTGAAGATATTCAATCAGGCCCATCAAATATTTCCTGGCTTGGATCAATTCCTCCATTGGGCTGACCCGATATGTCTTGGGAAATTTTGAGATAGCCTGGCAATCGCCGATATCTCCATTCAAGACCAGCGTGTCAACACTGCCCGCATAGTCCTTGAATGTTTCGATGGGAAGCTGGAATGGTACATGAAAATCGCTCAAACAGAGAATGCGCTCGCTTAGCTGGGAGGTGAATTGCCTGCGCTCGTATTCACGGCCTTTGGTAAACATAGCAAAGTCTTTCCGCCACTTTGATTCGCTGTAATCGACACCTTGGTCTGCATTGAGCAGGGAGGCGATCGTGTCACAGGTCAGAGCATATTCATCCTTGTGTTCAAAAAGCCGGATCCAGTAATCAATAAACGGCTCTCCAGTTTGCCGGAGTGTAACATCTGGATACTGCATGGTATCACCGCCAATTTCTGCGGTTTGGCCGATGCGGATTCGCTTTTGGAGCAGGCAAACCACGAGCAATACGCAGCAGGGCCATCGTCTGACGATTTTCCTCTGCATAGTATGTTTTCTCTTTGCTCCGGTGCTGGCGATTCACAATAGCAATGTGGGCAGACGGTGCCTTTTCACGCAGCATATCCGCCTCCTGACGGGTAATCTTAATCAATCTATTCAATCCTTTTTATTCGATGTAAGAAGAAGCTGGAAATGGGCGGGACATAACGTCCCGCCGTCTAGCGAGAGAGCATAGCGTATTCTGTGTACTTTCGCATAGCTTCTTCTCCATAATAGGGTAAATCGTTAAACAGCCAAACCCGCAAACCCTTGTGGCACAAGGCTTTTAAAAAATGGCAAAAATATATAAACCCCCGGAAGCCTTGTGCCGCAAGGCTTCCGGGGGTTATTAAAAAATGTCAAATGTGACGCTTAATTCACTCGCTTTTGTCGATATCTGACCATCCGGGCTCGATGGGCCAATGATTTTGTCGTGTCCCGACATCTGTCGCAAACCTTGCGCTTCTTGCCACGACCGCTCCGCCGGGCTGTAAATTGTGCCCCGCACGATTCGCAGTACATGACCTGCTCGTCAGGGCCAGGCAATACCGGAGCGTTATCCGCAAGCCATTGGCAGACAGTACATCTCGTCTGTTGTAAGTTTGTTGGCGAGAATAATCGGCCACAGTCGACGCAATAGGCGTCTGGAATTTCAACTGGCATCTTCTGAACTTCTGCAGCACATTCCTTACATAAGCACTGATGCGGATACAGCGGTGTAAAGCGGGCACCACACCGAGAACACATTTTCTGCGTCCCAGCTTGATTCTGCAAAAGGTTGTGGTAAAGCACGTGCCCATAGGCATCCCATAAAGCAGCTTTGTGAATCGATTTTTTGATGCCGAAGAAATGCTGGACCAAGACATCGGCTACGTATTCTTCGGAACCATATCGAGACAGATCTCGCCTCAATGTTTTGATGATCTCGACATACCGGTCTTTCTCATCGGAGATGCCAATGTTATGATCACCAATAGCTTGAACACACTGTCCATAATGCTGAATCAACTCGGATGCATTCTGCCCGATTTTAACATCAGCATCATGCATCAGTTTCCGGTAGTCAAACGTGCCAAGCTGCTTCTTCTGGAAGTCAAACTTATAAGACTGTATTTTGTCGAACAAACGATTGACACAGGACTGGTTGGCGGCCTCGCACTGATGTGGTGTCTTATCTTTTGCGTAGATGAAGAAGCGGGGGACTCTGCCACTGGCAGCAGCGTTAATGCGTTCGTCCCATTCTGGCGGACGGGTAGGTTTGTAGAGCGTTTTTGCATACCTCTGAACCCTCGGTTTCCCGATATTTCAGTAGGGGAGTAGACTATATCTTCACCCTGCGTCAATTCGCAGGCCTTTCGGGACTTCTCGTGGATGGCACTTCGATTTAAGGGGTTCTCACCCAGCTGGCATTTCAGCCAGCCCCTACTCCTGTTGCGCATTTCAGCGCCTGTGGGATAGTCGTTGCACCTTCCTCGTGATTGAGGCTTGGCACAGGATTACCATATAACTCGTTTCTCTGTTAGGCCGCGTGACGCCTAATCAGTTTTGAAATTACCGTTTCTGAGCGGTTGTATTTTTGGGCAAGGTGGCTAACGCTTGCCCCCTGATAATAATCGGAAAGTAATTGCTGGACATCGGCCTTACGCAGCCGATCGGACTTATGCCGAGCTGATAGGAATTCATTCCAACCCTCAACAATAACATTATCCCAGGTGTTATTGGAAAGAATATTTGCTGCGGTGTTTCGAGGAATATTTAATTCATCGGCAATGGCAGTCACCGTTTCTCCAGCGATCAGTTTCAGCTTTACTTGCTGAGCAATTGCTTCTGTAATCACGTTCGTCTTGCTGTGGCGAACGTATGGCTGTCCCTTCCGCGATACGGACATCTTCTGTTTTGTGGCCTCCGAATGTTTGCGCCCTGTCATATGGGCGCGATTCTTAGCCCCAACAATACTCTTGGCGTGTTCGCTCATATGCGTGCCTCTGCGGCCACCGCCTCCCTTCAAAATATTATATGAGTTTGGATGCGCAGCGATTTGCTGGATTTCACGTTCATCTAAATCATCAGCAGACGAAACAGTCTCCAAGACTTCAAAAACAAACGCGTCTTCGCCATATTTATCATACGATGCCTGAAGGTGCGCGTTGTCATGACATCCATGCCGCAGTTTCCAGCAATGGTGCCAGTATCGCCGCTGAAAAGAATCTCCAGTCTGTCCAATATACTGGTTGCCATCCAGCGTATTGGTGATTGCATAAATTCCGATATTATCTTTATATCTAGCTTCTTCAATAAATTTCATAAAGGTTATGAGTTACTTAGGTTTTCCCTGTTAGCACAGCTGCAAGCGGGCATTTCCTCCCGTTCCTATATATGTCAGCTGTACACCCTATCGAGGTTCACCATCTGTTCACCAATACATTGCTGTACTGGGCGACCAATTGATCGATTACGAAGTTATTCTCCATGACAAGGATCTTGACCGCATCTACATCGGGTTCAGGTGAAGCCCAAATCTTCGAGATCTTATTGCTGATCTCGCCGATGTTGCCGCCTGTCCATGCGGCCACCATGCCATCATACTTAGCTTCTGGAGTAACGAGAACAGCTCCGGCTTTTGCCATTGGATAATAAAGTGGAACAACATCTGCACAATTTCGTTCAGCAGCGGCAATGATCGTGCTATCCGCACAGACCAGGCTTTTATCACCGTCGTTATCGAACTGAAGTATCTTAGAGATCAAGTCAAAGCTGCTGGTATAGATGGCGTCTGTTTTGAACCATTTCTGAACTTCTGGACTGTCTGCCCAAATATTCTTTCTGACAGCATGTTCCTTATAGAGGTGCGGGCTGCGAAGTACATCCAGCTTGTCCTTTTTGCCATACACTCTGGTTGCCACCTCACCATTTTTCAACAGGCCGGCAGGAACATCCTCATGGCAGAACCAATGCTGACATGCCGCGTACAAATCAGGGATAAGGAAGAGGTATTTGCCATCGATGTCGAGTCGGCCAGCCACTGCCTGCCACTCAATGCTGTTCTTCAGATCACGGAGTGTTTCGCGGCAATATGGGTCTTGCAGCAACTCCGGATAGTAAGCTAAGCTCTTTTGAAATGGATTCAGTCTGTCAGATTTTTTGGTAGCGCCAAAGACCTGCAGCATCGTTTGCCTGTCGGATGCCATGTCCCGGAGCTTCCGGTTCGTTTTTTCGCAGATTTTTTCCAGTTCCTCATCGGACAGGTCGGTCAGGGTCTGGAGCATTTGGTAATTGAACTTGGCGTTGTCAATCCGATCAGGTTCTTCATTACATTTGCCAGCCATACAGCCGTACTGCCGGAATTTCCGCTGATATTCATCCCAACTGCTATACATCTTCCAGAGTTTGAATTGGCTCTTAGTTAATATGATCTGAATACGCTCTTTCAGCACATCATGCTCTTTGCCGTAAATATCCGTAATCAAGGCGTGATTGACCAGCGGATGTCTATCATCCATCTCGCGGATAAAGCGGTTGAAGGGGAAGACGGCCAGAAGACCTTTTACCCACGGAGCCCGCAGCATAAAATTCTTCCGGGACAGAGAAGGGAGGATCATGCCGCATCCATCTGTATGGGTGATGGGCACCTCCATGTTTTCTCGTGTGATTTTGTATGTATTGGGATCAATATGGTCCACCAGCCCTGGAACAGCAGTCTCGAAGTCATCAATCACGATTGTCCGTTCAATAGGGAACTCCGGCCACGGGGTCGTTGCACTATTGCAGAGGGCCAAGTATGCCAGATACTTGTTGATATTGATGCCGCCATGGGCATTGATTTGCTCGACTGGCAAACCACATGTCAGCGTATTCTCAATCTTCTGATATGAGGATTCCTTAATGGCTACAAATTTCTTGGTGCGAATCTGTCCAGCGGAAGCGGAGAAGAATACGTAATGCTCGCCATTCATGTAAAAGCCCCGCTTGATGATGTTCTCGGCAACGCCAAAGTAGTAGACCTTGACGACTACCAGCGTATCGTTGACATCGGTCGTACTCATATGCAGGCACCGTGTCAGACACGAATCGAAGATGGAGATGATGTTATATGGCACAATTGCTTCTGGCCGCACCTGGCGGTCAATATCAATGTTGGCCGAGATCGTATCCTTTAGCTTCTGTTTAACTTCCCGGACTTTTTGATTAAGTTCTTTGATTTCTGTGGCAGCCAGCAACTCCTGCCGCAAATCGGCAGCGGTGGAATCCTTGAATTGTTTCCGCTTTCTCGATGAGGTGGCCTTTTTGAGGCGGGCACGAGAATCTGGCTCATCTGAAGGAGTGGGGGGAGTGTAAGTATCTCCCCGCTCCTTGGCTTGCTGTTTGCGTTCGTCTTGTTCTTTGCGTTCAATTTCCTTCCGGAGCCGCTTATCATCATTGATGCGTTTCCGGAGCTCCTGTAGTTGATGGTCTAATACAGTCTCTTCATCGGTGTAAAAAGCAGCGGTATCAAACGTATAAACGCTGTGCTGGATTTCGAGATTTATAGGAAACACCCCCGACGTAATCGTCGGGAATGGTCACTTCGTAAGTAGATACATCGGCTCTAACTGTTGCCAAATACTCGGCTTCCGCAGACGGATCGTCTGTGCCGAGCGGCGTGTGGTCGGGACAAGAGGTGATGGTCAGGCACCCACATTGCTCCGCCCAGTAGCAGTCAGAACAATAGGTCATTATTCAAATCTTTCTAGGCGTATCAGCCCAATGTAATCATCGGCGTATTATCAGGCCCAGCCGGAGAGGGCACCTAATTATGCAGCGGTCTTATTACTGACACTTTGCATCCAATCTTCTAATAAGGTACGCATGCGACGAGACGGAATGTAAATCCATATCTCCTTACCGTCCCGAATGGCGGATCGCCATATCCATTGAATCATTTCGGATAGTGCCATGAGATCAACATTTAACGGATATCCACACATTTCAAAATAATCTGCGGCATCAGGATGCTCATAGATATTAACTCCATATGCTAGATATCTTTTGCTCCGCCACTGATTGGAGGCGCGAGCATTACATGGAACAAAATGAGGTTTGATGTTCTTATCCTGCACATCTTCCTGGAACCTTTGGTAAGTCGTCCACATAAATTCTTTTGCTGAGCATTTATAAATGTTCTTCTGGACATTCCGAATATGCTTGGCCAATGTGGCAATGTTGCTGCCGCCCTTGCGCCGGTCACCGTCATACCAATTGGCGCATAAGGCTTTTTCAGAGTCGCCAATCTGATTCAACTTCGCAATGTCCAAAGGGTGGATTAGCTCACTGAGGTCAACGGCTGGTTTATCGCCGCATTCATACGGACAAAATTCATATAAACCAGACGGCAGCTTTCTAGTGCTCCAATAAACGAAACTGTAGCCATGCATTTTGAGATACGGACAGATGCTCTGGGCTTCAAACATGTAGGTCAGGATGATGATCTTCTCAAATGCCTGGAGAATATGGATTGGGAAGATCCAGATGAGCACTCTGCCATGGAAGTAATAAATTGACCCGGCTCGTACTCGTTCAATCATGTCACACATCGAGGTGCCACCAAATTCGCCAATGTCATCATCTACCAAAGAAACGTGCTTGGTCTGCGGGTCAATTGCCACAATGCCATTGTCCAACAAATATTGGAAGTCTCGCTTCTGTGTGGCAGTCACTGTTTTGGTAACAGCATATGCCTCGTCTAGGATGAGGGTATATTTACCCTGTGTAATTTCCTCCAGAATATCAGGCGTATACCGTTCCAGCAGGGCATGTGTGCTGGCGATATTTTTGTGTTGCCTTACCTGGAAACGCAGATCGTTTAGCTTCGCGCCATTCCGCTTCTTCAGCACGGCAAAATGCCTGGTAGGACAAGAATCCTTGATCCGGTCACCTTCGTCCACATACGGTGACAGGAAGATGAATCGAGATTCCGGGGAACTTTGATTGATATAAGTGGCTGCGGCTGATGTTTTTCCTTGCCCCATCATTGCATCCACAATATACGCAGTCTGGTTAATAGCAACCAACCTCCCCGGTCTCAGGGTTGATCCAGCACCCTTCTGTTTCGTTGTAATGCATCCCCATGGATTCAAAAGTCTCATTCATGTTGTCCCAGGAATCCTGCTCATACTGTTTACAGATAGCGGCGTATTTGGCATCGGCCTCCGGGGTTGGCCTATACCGAATGACGCCGTCTGTACACAGATACTTGTCATACGCTTCCATCATCGCTCGGTATATGTCGATGTCATATTCCGTGATGATGTACCCATCTGACATGATGCAGCCACATTTTGGTTCCAAATATCCATCGTCTTTATGTATTGAGTCTTCTAGGATACGATTGTGGGTGTCAGCGTATGGCCCATGACAGCCCACAAAAGCCATCACAAAGTCTTTCATGCCTTTAGTACGGGAGACAGGCAACGCCGAGATGTGCTGACGACGGATATTGTCCTTCCATGATTGAAGATACTCCAAGTCATATCCTTGGATCTTTTTTGAGTACATTTTACCTCCATTTCTACTGCCAAAATTTCCAGAAAATGGCAGTGATTTTTGCATTTTAGGGAAAATGATTCCCTAAAATTTTTTTTCGTCCTCTGCATCCGTTGCAGCGCAAGGGCTCCAGCGGGCGGCTTCCTATAAGAAAATATTTCGGGAAATTCCTCTTCTTTATGTGAGCTCTAGCAGAGGGTTTTTGCTCTCATTTTTACATTCAGTTTTCAAGGTTCACACAAACCGAAGTCTGCTGGAGGCGGTTTGCTCTCCTCCCGGACGCCACTTACCTCAAGGCGGCATCCGTATCCTTTACAAATCTAAATATCGTGATAGTGAGTTTCCAGTACCAGCCGCCAGGCGGGGCACGTGGCCAGTATCGTTATCATTTGCTACAAGATGACCATCTCCTCTATAGATACGAACGGCGCTGCGTTCAACCTTTTTTAAAGCATCTTTACATTTGTGGTTACCTATAGATACTGCTCACCGGGAAGTCAAGTGCTGTGTCGCGTTCATAAATCCGTATTTTGCTCGCTTCCCGGTGGCGACTCGCGTCGTCACACACCAACGAGCTTCTTGGTTTTTTATTTTTCGATTCGTTCGCTTCGCTCACTCATCGGCTTATATCAGATAAATGTCTTGCACTGTGTGCTCGTTTTCAGTGGTTCAGGATACTAGCGAACCGCGTAAAGACCATTGGAACGCTCTGTTATTACCAGCCAGATTGAGATTCTTGTAGCTCGCTTCGATCTCATCCTTAGTGATACCTGCATAAGCCAATGTAACAGCAGGGGAGCTGTGACCAAGGATCTTCATCAGGAACTCCACCGCTCTGGTACGGTCAGGTGCGTTCATCAAGATATGATAACTGAATGTCTTCCTGAGAGTGTGGGTGCTGGCATGGACATCGATTCCACATTCGTCATTGATGATCTCCTTGAGGAGACGCTCAACACTACGTACCGTCATCGGAGTTCCTTTGCTCTTCACTCGATTGCACTGGCTCTTAAAGAGGTAATCATTGAGGTCAACCGTACCTGTGCCTGCGAAGTAGAGATCAGCCGCATCACAGATGGCGTCATTCAGATAGGCTTCACGGATCTTTTTGGTTTTCTGTTCTCTGATGACCACCTTGTCCCGATAGGCTGTACCATCTTCAGTCAGGATGTGGCCTACCTTCAATTGGAGTAAGTCACCACACCGTAATCCAAGGTTGATACCAGCAACGAACAAAAGGTTGTCCCGGTAGCGCTCTTTCTCGATCAGATATTGGCTGATACGCTGAATATCTTCCAAGCTCTTGATAGGCTCAGCAGCTTCCTTTTTCTTTTCGGGAAACTCCTCATCAAAGGCTGCTCCGGTTACTTGAACAGATGCTGGACGAGCAATCTTACGGGTGGGGAGGTGGCTATGATCGCCCGCCTGGTGGCTGCCCGTATCGTCATACACCACCGTCTCTTTCGTGTTTTGTTTTTGCTTCGCTTCTGGGAATCGATTCGTTTGCGCTGCTCGCTTGTCAGGGAATTGAATGACCAAGTTCAGGTCTCCTTTCTGTGGAATCTTCGGCTAACGCCGGTGACTGCCGGGGATCGCTCCCTCTTTTCTATACTGAGATTATACCACAAAACCCAAAGAAATTCAATGATTTTATAACTTTTTCCTGCAAAAAACTTGAAAAAATAGCGAAAGCCAAGTGATTCTATGCATTTTATGAGAGAAATGACCTGACACGTTTGGAACAGAAATAAATCATACGAGCATGTATCTACTGGGCTTACTAAGCGATTCTCGAAAGAGCTTTTCGATTATTTTGGACAGATACTGGGATGATCATATGGTGAAGTGATTTGGATGGGATTGAGTTATTTTGATGGGGAAAATTGGGAATTGAGAGGATGTTGTAATGACAGCAGCTGTCTGATACTCTGGTTGATCCTTACAGGGTGTAAACGTCCCCCTATGGCGTAAACGTGGGAAACACGTCATAGCACGGCGGGCGGTGGGTGTCAGGCGGTCAACGTCCAGCGTCAGGCCGTGCCTATACAATCCTATACGCGCGCGGGCGCAAGGCCGGAACGGCTGGACACGTTGAAACACAAGGGAAAGAAAAATTTTTCAAAAAAACTGTTGACAATCCATGAAAAGTGTGATACCATAAGCACAAGTCAAGCGGGAAAGCACTTCACCGGGCTGAACCGCAAGGCTTGTCAGTTCGTCCCGGTCAAGAGGGACGGGAAAATTTTTCTTGACATTCCTTGAAAAGTGTGATACAGTAAAGGCAAGTCAAGCGGAACGGCCAACCGTCCGGGGCATAGTCCCACGGCGTACACGGCTATAGCTTGACAAGCGTATACCGTTCAATCTTTTTCAAGTGTGACAATCAACCATCCCGGACGCTATGCAATGGCGGTTAATCATTGCATTGCACCTTGACAACCGTATACGTCCAGCGTTCCGCCCTTGTGACGGAACGGACACTAACCAGACAAACCGCCCTTGTGACGGCACGTCACTCATGGTTTATTGTCGGCTGGATGTGCGGAAAACATGGACGTTTCACAAAGGGATGATGTTTCCATTGGGTGAAGTGCGCCTATATGCAAGCGGTGACAGGGTTTGCATAGCGTGCCAACAGTGGAAAAAAGTGTGTGTGCAATACGTGGTCATACGCACAAGTAACTACCTGGTGGTAAGAGTCCAGCCGTTCGAGGAACATTACACTAAAAGTAATGGAGCGGTAGCACCGGGGAACCGCCGGTGTAGTATACCCTCTTTACAGGGTTAGAAGATTACACAAGACATTGTGTGACGTTCTATCCCTGTAAAACACCACAACAACACGTGAAAAGGAGCGATTACTATGACTATCAACTATTCTGACAAGACCAAGGCGGCCATTCAGACCATGCACAACGCTGTAGACGCAGCCGAACAGGCCCGCATTGCTGGCAAGGCTTATGCTGGTAAGGGCGAACTGTTGGACACCGCCAAGGAAGCGTGCAATGATGCTAACAAGGCCATCATCACGGACGCTATCGGCCACTTTATCACCATCGTGGAACGGAGCAAGGTGGAGTTTATCGCCGCCTACTTCAAGGACTGGACGGTGGATGGCTTCAAGGTTGTCCAGGATTCCCCGGACGATGGCAGCACCATCCACACGGACGGCAAAACTCTGCGGGTGCCGTTCAGCGCCATCGACACCGCCGCCGCAAGCAAGAACATCAAGCTGGCAAGCAATGGCGCATGGCGGCAGTATATGCAGATCTACGGTGACAACGTGTTTGCCTACATCGCTGATAACGGCAAGAAAGAACACGCTCTATCCGTCAAAACCGCACTGTCTCCCGCGCTGTTGGAACGGCGTAAGAAAGCGGGCGGTGACTGGCTCAAGCACAGCCATTCCGGCCTTGTTCAGCAGTTGAATATGCTGGTCAAGATGGTTTTCCCGGAAGAACTCCAGCCTAAATTCAACATGGTCACTGTTGACCAGAAAGTGGTTACGGCTTCCATCGCAAAAGCCAAACGCATTGACGGCAACGAAGCCGCTACGCTCCAGCTTGCCAACATCAAGACGCTGGAAGCGATTCTGTTCACGGAAATCTATACCCGGATGAACAATCTGGCAGTCAACTTGGAAACCGGATTGGAAGAGAAGAAACACGCTGATAAAAAGGCTCCCAAGGCGGGTGACGCCAAGGGTGGTGATGTTAAGGACGGCAACCCCAAGCTCAAGACTGAACCCAAATCCGAACCCAAGCCCAAGACTGAACCCAAGTCTAAGGGCAAGAAAAAGGGCACCGAATCCGCCAAGGAAACCGGGAAGCCCGTTCCCGCAGAGGACACCACTGCCGCCTAATTGCAAATCTGAATCTGACTTCAAGTCGTAACCAGTACCCCGGAACGCCAAAATGCTCCGGGGTATTATTATGCCTTGAAACTAAGTTCAAAAAGTCCAAAGGGGAGTGTATCTATGGACAAATGGTATATGCTGGAAAGCGGATTCACGCCACTGAATCCGAAGCGGGAACAGTGGTTCAAGGAGAATCCTGTTTTCAGATTCGAGATTCTGAACGGCTGTGCAGTTTTGAAAAGCCGTTCCGGTTTGACGAATTGGCACACGACTTCTATCAAGAAGTTTTACTGCACGGAAGATTGCAGTTATATCCGCTTCGTGACCGCTTCCGGCACGGTGTATAACATCACGGAAGAAGTCTAACTTCAGAATTGAAACCGTACCCCGGAACAGCTTTTGATGCCGGGGCATTTTTGAGTTCTGAAATCCAATCTGAAATAGGAGTGTAAATCATGGAAACAACGATGAAGCAGAATGGCAATGTGCAAGTGATTTGCACTATGCCCAGTCGGTACGTTCCTAAGCGGGGTGTAAATCAGGTTACGGAAGCGCTCCGCGACAACAAGCGCCTGGATAATTCCGGCATCAAGTACCACAAACGCGAGTGGAAGAAAACCGGCAAGCTGTCTAAGATGATGGACTGCAAACAGGTTGACAAATTCGATGAGGGAACTCATCCTGAATATCCCAAACGGAAATCAAATGGCCCTCGTGCCATGAAACGTGGTGAAGCACGGGCATGGTGCCAAGCTGGCGCGGAAATCCAGTATGACCCTTGGAATTTTGTTCGCAAAGTGGTGTATCAGAATAAGATTCTGGGAACCGTTTCGAGGGCCGATGTGCAATCTCTGATGAAAGATGGGGTTGTTCGTCCGATGTTCGACCAGCACGGCCACATTAAGTATTGCAAATGAAATCCAAATACCCCGGCCACTATCAGGGTGACCGGGGTATTACTATACCCAAATCCAAATGGGAAATGGAAAGGAGAATATGAATGGTAAGGTTGAAACTGCTTCATGGCTGGGGCATCTATAAACTCAACGCAAAGGAGCAATCCGATTTCGGTTTTGTTTATGCGGTCATTCATCCGGACAACATGGGATGCGGCGGGCTGACACCTGCTGATTCTGATTGGGAATGTGATTCGCTGGAAGCGGCAGTGAGTTGGATTCTCAATTACGATTCCTAAAACAATCTCAAATTTCCACTTGACATACGTACTGACGTATGTTATATTAAATTCAGCAAGAGGGCGGCACGGTTGTTTCCCCTAAGGGGGTGACCGCATGACAGTTTTAGAAGTGATTGCGCTTTTGAATCTGCTCGCTGTGGTTATCTTTGGTATCTTAGGATACATAAAGAAATAACCGCCACCTAAGTAGGCAGCGGCTTTTCTTCAAGCTATAAACTTGCACAGGGAAGCGACCGCACCCACCAAGTGAGCCGCCCTCTTGCCATTTAGTATAGCAGGAGTTGGTTCAAATGTCAAATCGGAAATTGACCCCGCAAGAGGTATACAACAAAGGGAAAACCTCAACGGTAACCATTCGATTAGTGCATAGTACCGAGCAGGACATCATCGAGAAGTTGGATTCGGTGCCGAATAAGAATGGCTATATTAAGGCCCTTATTCGTGATGACATTGCAAAATCCAAAACCTAATATCAAATTCGTAAGTAAACGCCACCGGCTATGTCCCGGTGGCGTTTACAGGTTGGGTCATGGGTTCTTTCGACTGCAAAGGTCTGCTATGGTGAGGATAATCCACACGGCATAATAGACCATAGATGCAATTTCGAAAAATCTTTCAAACATAATACTCCTTTCGTATAAAAGGAGAGACTATGCCCAAGATCATCACTGATTCCGCAATCGTTCTGATGAAGTTTTTCAGAGCCCATGACCCAACAACAATATATCAATCTCTAGTTGCAAAATCAAGCGTCTGCTTTTGGCAGGCGCTATTTTTATGCCCAAATCCAAATTGACATTTTATAGGGGGAGTTCAAATGTCTAATATTGAACAGGTTTTTGCTGCTCTTGCTTTCGAGCGGCACTTGGCCAAGCTGGCCGAAGCCAAAGCTAAGTCTGATGCTCTGAAAAAAGCAAAGGAGGGCAAGTAAGATGGATTTTTCCACATTCTGTTTCGTCCTAATTGGCATTTACACGGCAGCAAATGCCTTTATGAAACTTCTTGAGAAGTTAGAGGGGGAGCGATAAAAATGCTGTTGGTTCTGTTGGTTTTACTGGGGACGATTCCCCTTGTCAGTGAAATTCTGATTGAGGAATTCAATGACGGGAACCATTCCAATTTCGCTTCTTGGGTTGCGGGATGCTACATAGCGATTGGGCTTGTGCATTTCATCAATCAGAGCTATTTGGTTGGTATTATGGGTGTCCTGCCAACCGTTGCAATTCTGGTTGTAAAACTGATTCGGAGGATGAGCCATGCAGAACGAGTGTAGCATAGCTGGCTGCTTGAAATGCGCTCTCAAGCCCTGGTGTGACCACCCTATGGACACCAATTTACAAAAGCTCATTGCTGCCGTAAAGGCAGTAGGAGATCCAAACTTTGTTGTGAGGTGAACATATGGAACCCATAAGAGGACAGGCCCAACCCGAAACGGTTGACAAGCCACAAGGGGCTACTTCGGATAATCTCAAAGCAAAATCCTTTGCATATATTCAATTTATAAAAGGAGGGCACTATTCATCGTCTATCCCTTATAAATGGGTTGCAGACTCATTGAAGCAATTTGTGCGTCTCCATGGCGATCCATCTGATACGGCGTCGGCGCAGATATGGGAGATTGGAAAAATTACTATGGAGGGAAGGCAAGAGAAATCCCTCAGCCTTTATACTGAGCGCGATGCCAAGAATCGTTTGATTTGGCGCAGTACCAAAAACCCTGAATGGCGCTGGCCTATGTATAAATCATAATCAGGAAGGAAGATTCAAAAATGCAGTTTGAAATTGGCAACAAGGTTCGCAATAAGGCGAATGGTATCGGCATCGTGGAGCAGCTGGACCCTGACAACAAGGACTTTGCTGTTCTGGTGCGTTTCAAAAACAAAACCCTCGCTTGGCTTTCTGAAAAGGAAATCAAGCTGGTTGAGGAACCTATCCCTGCGGAATAATCACTTGCCCGGCTTCGGCCGGGCTTCTATGCCACAATGTTGGAACTGGTAGACGAGGCAGATTCAAAATCTGTTGCCAAAATGGCGTCCGGGTTCGAGTCCCGGTTGTGGCACCAATCGGTATGCGGCGATTTCCTTTCATGTCTTTTGCTGGGTAGATGTGATACGGGTCAGGCTCTACACGGTAGGGGAAAAATCCCCTATCCATCAAATAATTGCAGAGCCGGAGCCGGGTACACTGGAATGTTTTCATGTCGTGGCCTCTTAATATTACCGCATACCGATACAAGAATTCAATTTGCATTTGAGAATGCAATTTAAAAATTGAAAGGGGAATTACACATGGACAACATAGCCGAATTTATTCTGCAAACCGCAGAGGAAGCAAAGCGGAGAGGGCTTGAAATCTGCATCGCTTCGGTGCAGGTGGCTCCGCAGAAACCTGAAAGCAAACCTGTCGCTGAGCCTGCAAGGACACCTCCGGTTACAAAGGAAGCCGTCAGGGAACAAGGGTCTTGGATTCGGGTTGCGGAAGCAGCCAGAATGTTGAGATGCACGGTCAGCCCAATCTATCGTCGAATTTGGTCTGGACAGTTGGAAACTTCCCGTGATGAGAATGGCAAGCTGACTGTTCGCACGGACATCCTGAACGGACTTCCGAAATTTCAATCCTCCCATTCACGGAATCATTGGGTAAAAGTTCGTTGTAAGGAAACAGGCGTGGTTTATCCTTCGTTGACAGCGGCGGCTAAGGCTATGCAGGTGCATGTCACGAGCTTGCGAGAAGGTGTGATGAATCATACCAGGGTCAAAAATCTCACCTTCGAGAAGGTGTAACGAAAGGAGAGTTTCGGTATGTTCGGCATTTTAATAGGACTGTTCGGAGGGTTAGTGCCCCTCATGGTAGTTTTCCTGATATATGTGTTGGTAGAAGATTACGAAAAGCTCTTTATCGGGATCAGCTGCGTGGCTTTAATTCTCACTGTTATGGGCTCGCTCTATATACGTGTTGAAATGAGCCGGCAATGGGCAGTTGGCTACCGGGCGCAAAAAGCTACTATCGAGAGCAGCCTGCAGAGCGATCTGTTATCTGGATATGAACGTGTCGCTCTGGTGCAGCAGGCCACTGAATGTAACCAGGAGCTGGCAGAGCGACAGTATAAAGCATCCCAGTGGTACGGTTTTGATGAATGCAAGGATGTTCTTGATTTGAAGCCTATCGACATCGGCTGACTTTAAATCCAATTCACAAATCAACATTCAAAGGAGAAAAGCAAATGACACATGAAACTATGACCGTGCATCAGGCCCTGGCAGAGCTCAAGGTCCTGGACTCCCGCATCACAAAGGCGATTGCCAATGGCCACTATATGGCCGTCAAGCGCCATTGTGATAAGAAAATCAGCGGCGTGGACGTTGGCGAGTATTGCAATGAGACTATTCGTGCTGGCTTCGATAAGGCAACTGACCTGATTGCCCGGCGCAACGCCATCAAGAGGGCAGTTGTGAAGTCCAATGCCGTGACTTCTGTGGACATCGGCGGCGTCACCTACACAGTGGCAGAAGCCATCGAGATGAACAATCATGGCATTGATTTCGAGCAGCAGCTCTATGACGAGATCCGCAGTCAGCTGATGATGATACAGACTGAAATCAACCGCAACTCTGGCCCCTATATCCAGCAGAAAGCTGAGAACTACATTAACGGTCTGTACGGCGGCAAAGATAAGGTCGATGCCGATTCCGCAAAGGCTCAGATGCAGGCGTACATCGATGCCAACAGCTATGAGCTGGTCGATCCCCTGGGTGTTCAGGATATCCTTGCCAAAATGGAAGCAGACATTGCATCCTTTACGGCAAATGTAGATGCAGCTTTGTCCGTGTCTAACGCTATCACCCAGATCGAAGTGGAGTATTAAAGCATAAACTTCCGGGGCTACCGAAAACCCGAAACCACAACAACTGTGAGTTCGCCGGTTCTTTCAGGTTAAACAAATAAAAACGGCGTCTATAAAAAGGATTCGACTGCTAATCGAATATTCTTTTTCGGCTATCATACGGGATTGATAATGCTGAATTTACAAGTCATTGCTCCATTATGGCTTGCGCTTGATGCGTGGGACCTAGACGGGTGATGAAAATCAACTGTAAAGGTTACAGGTTAAAGATCAAGTATGAAAGGTCAACGCTCAAAGGTCTTTTCTTTCGTCAAAGATCAAGAGTTAAAGAGGCGTTCTGATGCCGCAAAAGGATACAGGTTTACAAAATCCTTGAAACAGGTTCGGCTTTGTTGTGAACGGCCAAGGGATTTCCTCAAGGCTGGTGGTTCAGGAAGTTCATGTGTAATTGCTCCTCTATATATACGATACCCGGCGGTCGTGGTGTCCGCCGGGTTTTATGTCGCTATGTTGGAATTGGTAGACAAATCGGATTTAAACTCCGTCGCTGGAAACAGCATCCGGGTTCGACTCCCGGTAGCGGCACCATAGAAGATTAAATGCATTGACAAGGAGGTTGTATATGAGAACATTTGAGATTTACTTTCAGGATCTGACTCCTGAGAAGCAGCAGGAATTGTTTGAGTTCCTTGGTGGTGAGAACGGGAACTATGATGTGATCCCTCTGGCTACACTGGAGCAAGACGATGATTGATAAGGATCTTGTGCTAAAACGGGCAATTATTGCCGCTCCGACTCGGCAAGAAGCGAAATTGCTTGATGAATTTTTCACCCGTCATGGACACAATGTCAACGCCGATGAGAAGTGGGGCACATATAAAAATGACACCTGCTATAATTGGGATGGATTCCACCTTTGCTATTGTTGGCGAAGATGGTACGAAAAGATAGACCCTGAGGAACAGGATTGGTGGCCTGAGAATCCTGATCTTGTCTTCATTGGCGTCGATGACTATATCACGTATTGTGAAGGTAAGTCAGAACACGAAATTGATATGCAGATTCCATCCTTAGATGGGATCCTATAGGAAGCATGTTACGCTTATGGAACAGCAATATGAATACCAACCCGGCGACCGTGTGATGCTTGCTTTGGCTGGAGCATATGAAGCCGGGCAATAGACGGGAACGCTTGGGACTGTTGAGCGAATACAAGGCCGGCCTGGCATCGACCCTCTGTATCACGTTGTGCTCGACCGCCCTATTATCAACCCGAGTCCTTTCTTCAGCCATATTAGCCAAGATGGCTTGCGGGATGTATTTGCTCCTCGTTGGCTGAAGCCCGCTCCTCCGAGGGAAGAACCCATATCAGCACAGCCATTGGATGACATTTTGTAAGGAGAGAGGTGGATCAAATGGCTTATGTGTATATTACATACTCTAACGGTGAATATGAAGAGCCTGTCCATGTTCCTATCGATCGCGACCCGGTTGAGTATATGGAAGATTTGGCTTTTGCTGAGGCACGTGAAGCCGTGGCAGCTGAACAATGTGCAGTGGATCTGACAATCTTGCCAAATGGTGATGGTGTGGATTTGCATTACCAGGCTGATGGAAATTGCTGCTATTACAGACTTAATGCGGCGCTGTATGATTTGTGGCGGCAAGAGTAGATAAAACTCAGCTTTTGTATACAGGAGGCAAACATGAAGACTTATTATGTCAATATTACCTTGAATGGGTATGCTATAGTGCAAGGAGATTCAAAAAAAGAAGCGTTGGAGAAGGCCAAGCAGCTTACCAAGGCGGACTTTGACTTCGAGCCGTTCAGTCAGGAGATTTTGGACGACGCCACCATACTCGATGAAATTTGACTTTGGTGGAGGCATATATGTGGGAACAGTTCATGGATGATTGGGCGGAAGCACAGAAGAAGATGGCTGAAAATAAGGATGCAAATATGGCGACTAAGGCCACTCAGAGCCTCCATGCACGTATTCTGTCCGAATATAGGATGCTGTGTTGTCACCTCTGTGCTCATTCACAGACGTCTGCAACGGAAGCCCCTTGCAATACCTGTATCGACAAGCATACCAATAAATATGGCGAGCCATGGTATTCCAAGTCGGGAAGGGCTTTTGAGCCAAAAGACCCGACGTACTTCGAATCCCTGTGCTGGCTCTATGGAATGTACTATGAGAGTTTTGTTGCCGCAAAGAGAGAACTCCGCAGAATCGAAACTGAAATCAAAAAAGCAGCCCGTGAATCGAATGTCGATATGGGGGATGTGAAGTACATTTTCACAGGCCTTAAATAAAACATCTATTTGAAAGGAGAGTCCAATGTTCAAATACAATATGGATTACAAGCGCCGGGACGAATTGATCTTCGGCGACGCCTGCCAGCCGGAAGAGAAATGGGGTGGCGGCATCAAGCGGTTTTCTGTTTCTCCGTCTGTCCTCAAGCAACTGATCGAGGAACGATTTGTTGACCCGCAGGATGCCCAGAACGCTTCTCCAATGTCACAGAAATACGTCGAATTTTTCGACAATGTGGCCAATCCTGACGACTGGAAAGTGCAGGGCTATGCGGTTGCGCATGATCGTGAAGATTACAGAACTACGATTGAGGGTTGCGAAGCAGATTGCCAGCTCGCTCCGGAGGATGTTGCCGCCTTTGCGAACCTATTTCGCTTTGCAGATGGATTTGAACTGACCGCAACGAAAGCATATTGCTGGTTTGATTGAGGTGAAACATGAAAGAAATGAACAAAAAGCATAACGCGAAACAATCTCGGAAATCGCGCAAAACATTACCCTGGGTTTTGGAGGATTTGAACGACGAAGAACGCAAAGCCGTAAAGGCGGCGCTTTGCAGAATCGGCGAGGAGATTTTGAGCGGAGCTTTTCCACATCCCGATGGCACGTCGCCGGTATGATTAAGGCTTCTTCGGGAACCGATCTGCTGGTGTAGCTCAGTTGGGAGAGCAGGGTCTTTGTAAGTCTCAGGTCGGGGGTTCGAATCCGTCCACCAGCTCCATGGCGGTGATCTCCCCTCACCGCAAAAGACAGTGCGTCCATACAGTCTATAACAATGTGGAGATAGCCGCCCTACTGGGCGGCTTTTTATGCGGCAATAACCCTAATTGGTAAGGGATCGGTCCTGAAAACCGATAGTAACCTGAAAAGGTGTGCAGGTTCGAGTCCTGCTTGCCGCGCCAAACATTCAAAACCGACCTGGAGCAGCGTGTCCCATGGGACGCTGTGTAATTATTAACAACGGATGCATGCCAGGCCAACCGAAGTAAGGCCCGGAAACGAACGATCAGGAAGCATACGATGTGTTCCGCCACCGAACCACTGTGGCAGTTGCTTCCATCCGACACGGCACCTGCTTCAAATGCCCCGGAGTTAGCGGTCTCCGGGGTGATTCTTATAAAGAAAGGAGTCTCCGTTATGATGATCAAAACTGATATTGAAAGTGCATTGCAGGCCGCACAAAATGATTCGAGGTCTTTATCATGTATTTATTATGACTTCCGTAATCCGGATTGTTGGGAACTCTATCAAGGCAGCAGTGCTGAAGATTTCCACAATGGTGAAATCGTGTTAATTGCATGGGATGCGACTGAAACCAGACTTGATCGATCTGCTTATTATGATTGGACTTTTAGAAGGTACGACAAGGACGCTCGTGTATTTCGGCGCAATCACGGAATTTTCATAGTCCCAGACAGAGTTGACAGATGGAGAGAATACTGGATCTACCGCTATGTCGGCGTTCCTCAAAATGAAACGGAGATTTCGTGCGCCGGATTGGAGGATGTCTTATGAAGAGTTTACCAGATGTATTCCTCTTCCAGGTGTATAAAAACGAATATGTCGCCAGCCGAGTTTTCACAGACATGTACCATGTGGAAACTGCACATGCATATGACCCCAACGTGACGTATGACACTGGCGAATGGGGCATGGCTGATCTGTTGAACTATTTCAACAATGATATATGGACGTATCTTGGCCCTTATATGCCGGAGGTCGAAACGCTTGAATTATCTGCAGGCAATTTAGAGGAGGTGCTGTGATGATCGTAGCAATCGCATTGTGGGGTTTGATAGCTGTTTGTTACTTGGTGAGCACCTATATGGGGGAGCGCAAAGACCTCGAAGAGTGGGAGAAAATCCTGATTGGTATTGCGCTATCAACTCTGTTTGCAGGTCTGTTTTGGTGTGCCTTCTTTATGGAAACGAACAATGAAGATACATATTATCTTCCATGTGAAGTCCTGGCTTCCAATGATACCAGCACCTATTTCGGCACCGTTGATTCCGGCTCTCAGGAGATTTTTGCCGTTGAAACCGGCGACCATGTTTGGCCGGATGATGTGCCGTACCTCTTATATATGGATGGAAAAGGCACATCTGACGTGAAAGATGATGAAGTCCTTGTGGTTTGGAGGGCAGATTGATGGCATACAGATTTAAGGTTGGAGACCAAGTAATGGCTGCTCCCTGGCTGCCGGATAGTTGCTTTTATGGTGATGTCCATCCGGGTGATGTCGGCACTGTTATTAGTGAAGACGGAGGTGCTCCTGGGATCAATTGGGGGCGGAACGTCGGTGGCCATGACTGTGGGTGCTATGATATTCCTAATGGGTACGCTACTTGGGAGCTGGAAGACGATTTGATCTTAGCGGCTGAAAATAAAGAGCAAATCGATATTTCGGCACCAGATTTGGAGGAGATCATATGACTTTAGATAGCTTTTGGGATGGCTTCTTTACCAATGCGTATGCCGTGTACTGCCAAAGGCAAAAAGAACACGACCAGTTCATGGAAGCCGTTGTCGAACGAAATCCCAGTCTGCGTTCCATATGCCATGTGTATAGTATACGATACCCATTTCTTTATTGGGCAGGGGATCATGTGTGCGGTTGGACAGGCACAGGGGCTTACGCTTATGCACAAGAAAAAATGACATTTGCGGAATGGGAAGCTCTTCAAGATGCTGAAGAGAGCCTGCAAGCCGCAGATTTGAGAGAGGTGATTTGACGTATCAGTTTCGTGTGGGAGATCGTGTCTATATCAGAGAAGATTTAGCCCAATGTGACCGAGACCAATGGCCTACTATCAATGATTACATGCTTGATTTTGCTGGTAAACTTGCGACAATCAAGTCCGGCACAGACAACACATTTCGGCTCAACGAATTTGACTGGAACTGGTTGGTGGATTGGCTGGTCCCAGCAGACGCATATGATTCAGATGAAGACATCCACGTTCAAAATTTAAATGACATTCTGTAAGCTGAAACGAGCGGCCACGAAAGTGGCCGCCTTTTTGAGCCCACAGAGGTTCAATTACATCAAAAGCGCAGAGGATCGCTCATCCTCAGAAAGGAGATCTTACTATGTCTAAGATCATCATCACTGGTTCCGCAATCGTCCTGAAGTCCGGCCTGACTCTGGCCACCCTGAAGAAGCTGGAGAAGTACATGCCCTCCGCTCTGGAGACCCGCGACGACAAGGAGCGTCTGGTCTTTAAGGTGGCCGTTGCCGGCGAGGGCGAGGGCAGCATCTGCGGCGACAAGGCAGTGTATTTCGCTCCCCAGACCCACGACGCTGAGGACAAGGCCACTGTCACGCTGTCCATCCCCGCCTCTGTTACCAACGCCAAGGACTATGCAGCTGACCTGCTGGGCAGCGTCTATCCCAAGCTGGAGGCTCTGGAGGCTACCATGACTGCTGCTTCCGCCAAGGTGGACGATGCCAAGGCTCGCATGCTGGAGAACATCACCGTTCAGTAATTGAACGGCGTTCTCTGAACGAAAAGTAAATCGTTCCGGTGCTTCGCTCGTGCCCCGTCCGTCAAGCGGGGCATTACATCTTTCAACCCAAATTCAAAATATAATTTATTCAGGAGGAAATTTTTATGATTAAGGTTACTATTGGTCAAAACATGAACCGCAAGACCGTTGAGGTCGACGAATCCACCACCACTCTGCGCAGCGTCCTGGAGTCCAACGGCATGAATCCTAATGCCACGTTCCATCTGGACGGCGACGTGGTCACCTCTGACATGCTGGACAAGACCTTCATGGCTCTGGATCGTTTCGACAGCCAGACTCCCTACTTCCTGACTGCCGTCACGAAGGCTGACTCTGCGGCTGCCTGATCAGCAATCATACCAGGACGGGGCAAATGCCCCGTCCTTTTTCTATGGAGCGGATAAGTGCAATGATCTTGTTCGTTCCTTCACATGAATTTTCAATACATAATCGGGAGGAGTTTTTATGCCGAAAGGTAACATGAACAATAAAGCCATCACCTCCACTCCGCTGACTGGCGGTATGGCCGATGAATGCTTTAATGGCCGTATCGAATGCGCAGAGTTCCGTGGAGATGTCAGCGTAGCCGCCGCCGCCAGAGCCTTATTCGACAAGCGGTTGAAGAATAAGGAGCATATTCGGATTCAGTTGCAGCCGCTGTACTACAACGAGAATTTTTCTGCGGACCCGATTGCGGATGCGGCCCACAGTTTGAAGAGCGGAGATTTAAAGATCGTTTCGATTTCCGCGCGGGAAGCTGATGTGGGCAAGTGGGTTCCTACTGTTCGTGAAGTCTTAAAAGACAAGGGCCTTTATGAGCTGGAAGCAATCGAAAAGTGGATGGCATCCACGCCCACGACGGCATTGGTCTACACGGATAAGCCCTACGATCCGAAAATTCCACGGAGTCCGGTAGACAATAAAAAGACACTCATTGTAGTGGAAAATCTGATCATGCCCCGCTGGCATCTCATTGGCGCTCTGCTTCCTCGCTTCCTTGGATATTGGTTTCAGGAACATCCTCGCACAAAGGAAGAACTGGACATGCTCAATGGGTTTATGTCCGATTCCCCGGATAGTCTGTTGGCTGCCTTTGAGCAGTATGCAAAGGCGTATGACTTCCGTGGTATGGCGATCCGGAATCAGCTGAAAGATTTCGAGGTCAAATTCGCCAAAGGTAAGGTAAAAGCATTGGAAAATCAGTGCAAAAGCCTGGATGACCAGATCAAGAACTACAGCCGCCAGATGGGGGATGCTCTCAGGAAGAAAGAAGACATCCTGGCAATGTTGTTTGGCTATCAGACACAGACAAGCAAAGACGTTGAGCCTTTGACTATGAATTACTTCCTGGCGAACCGGAATCTGTATCTGCGGGAAGCCAATCAGGATTACCTGGACTTCTATGACGTGGCGTGGCTCAGCAACTGGGACCCCGACAAAGCAACTGCTACTTTCGGCAAGGACCATTGTTCCGGCTGGTTGGAGAGCATTTCCAAATTCAGTGTCAGCGAAGAGGATGCCAAGCTTCTATATAAGGCAATCTTCCTGGATGAAACAGTCAAAGTCAGACTCTGGTCTCATATTTGCCTGTATCTCCGTGGTGATGACCCCATGAATATTCAGGGTCATGGTAACTGCCTGGAAGAGATCCAGAATGCGCTTCCCAATCCGCATCATCAGTATAACACCTGCGGCGGCGCCAACCGCGCTTACGTGGCGCAGTGTATCGCAGATCGGGATGTTGTTGGTGCATTGGAACAGTGCGTGTCCGCAACGGCCGGAATCAACATTGCGGAACATGCGTCTTATCAGTATTTTGCCCGCGACCTGTTCGATCCTAAGTTCGGTAAGGTGGTTTACGTCAACGAAACCGGCAAGTTCGAAACGGCCAAGGATGCCATCAAGTATCTGAAGGAGAAGCAGAATGAGCAGAAAGCGGAAGCAGAAGCAAAGGAGGCAAGAGCGTAAGATGAGTAAGCCGATTTATTTTACCAAGCAGATGAAGCGGGAAGTTCTCGCAGAATTTGCCAAGTCTCTGGAATCCATGAACTTCATGGACGGCAAAATCAAGTACGAAACATCCTACTATTGGCCCAAAGACAAGGACAAAGACGGGAAAGAGATCGAAGATTTCGTGACCGTTATCTTTTCCAAGCAGGCAAAGGAAAAGCAGGATCTGTTGGTGCGGGAGTTCTCCACCGAAGTGGGCTGGCACGGCGTTGTCCGGAGGGATGCGGAAGATCCAAAGACATTCTGGATTGACGACATCATTGTGTTCCCCCAGAAAGTGTCCGGATCGACCGTGACTCCGGATCAGGAAGCATATGCAACCTGGCTGATGCGCCTGCCGGATGAGCAGTTCAATCATTGTCGTTACCATGGACACAGCCATGTGAATATGGCCACATCTCCATCAGGCACTGACAACCAGTTTCAACTGGATACGCTGAAGAAGCTGCGGGGAGATGGATTTGCTCCGGAAGAGCAGGCCAAGTTCATGGAACAGCTGGGTGATACCGCATTCTACATTTTTATGATTTGGAATAAGAAGGGTGAATTCAATGTTCGGGTCTATGACATGATGAACAATCGGTATTACACCGATAAGGAAGTACATGTCCAGACGGAAGATGAACACACCTGGGGCGATTTTCTTCAGACTGCCAAAGGACTCGTCACAACATCTTATGCCCACAGCGGCTATCAGGGCGGTGCCTATAGCGGTGCTCCTCGTGTTGGAAGTCAGACGCAGATGTATGGCTTCCATACTGATAGAGACGATGATCATACCCGTTATCCGTCTGAGTACGGATATGGGTATTTGGGTTATTAAGGAGGATATGCATGGACTTAATCAAAAGCTATGACTTTTTTAAGCCGGAGAGCTGCAGCGACCGCATCCATATTATTGGATGCGGCGCTGTGGGTTCCACGGTAGCAGAAAATCTGGTTCGTTTCGGACTGACGAACATGACAATCTACGATTTTGATACGGTGGAATCCCGAAACATTGCCAATCAGATGTTCCGCACCATCGACATCGGTAAGCCAAAGACCCAGGCGCTGGCAGAGATCTTGACAGAGATCAATCCGGAGTTGGAAGGGAAGTTGACCATCGAGCCGGAGGGTTATCACGGTCAGCGACTCAACGGCTATGTGTTCCTCTGTGTCGACAATATCGACTTGCGGCGGGAGATTGCCACGGCCAATAAGGGTAATCCCTATATCAAAGCCATGTTTGATTTCCGAATCCGGCTGGAAGATGCCCAGCACTATGCCGCCGATTGGCACAATCCCAAGATGGTCAACAATTTCCTGGCCACCATGCAGTTCTCTCATGAAGAAGCCAAGCAAGAGACCCAAGTCTCCGCCTGCAATGTGGAATTGAGCGTAGCGCCCACAGTGCGGCAGATCTGTGCATTGGGTGTCAGTAACTTTATCAATTTTGTCAAGAGCGGTTGCAAGGACATTAAGAAAATGATCCTGGCAAGCGCCTTTGCTTTTGATATTCAGGCATTCTAATACACATTTTTGAATTGAACTTTTAAGCTGTGATGTAGATTGCCGGCAGAGTTTTCTGCCGGCGCCTCTATTGTAAATAGGGGTTTCGCATTGTCCCAAAGAAGACCTCTACCGACGGAGGTGACCCTTCCAGGACCCGAGGGGCTTCTAGTCGTATTTCCAGAGGCAGCCGAGCTACAAATTGACGACCGACTGCTCATCCTTCTAGTTGCAACCCCGAACCCAGTAGGTTACTGTCAATTTTTTTCACCTCCAAAACTCATCTCCGAGCTCGCGCAGTGAGACAGACTCCTCAGCTGCGGCCCATTTCCATCCGAGATCACAGCTATTCCATCTGAAAGGAGAAGCAGCATGCCCTATGTAACTTTGCAGATGAATCCCGTTTATACCCAGTTGTCTCTGGAAGATATTCTGGACGGCGACCTGGACCCGAAGCGGTTCATGCCTGTCCGGAACGCGCCATCCAGTACACGAACCGTGTACCGGACTCAGCTTCGTCAGGACTTCATCAACCGGTTTAATGTTCCTGGAATGATCCGCATCCTGAAAGAATTTACTACCAAATATGCGGCGTTGTATGACCGCAACCGTAAGGATCTCTATTACCATTTTGAGATCCCTAAGAATACCATTGACCCGGCAACTGGCCGTTATGGTATGCGGCCCATCGACGCGCCTGAACCAGAATTGAAGCTTGCCCAGTATGAATTGAAATCCATTTTGGAAAACCAGTGCGGGGCCAGTTACCACACCAACGCTTTTGCCTATATTCATAACCGGTGTGCCGTGGATGCCATCCGCCGTCATCAGGCCAATCATTCCAAGTGGTTTTTGAAGACAGATTTCCATAACTTCTTTGGTTCCACCACGCCTGAATTTTTGAAGTATATGCTCTCCATGATCTTCCCATTTTCCGAGATCTATCAAGACCCGGAAGGAGAAGCTGCGTTGGATAAGGCATTGGATCTTTGTTTCTTGAATGGCGGCTTGCCACAGGGAACCCCCATTTCTCCCATGCTGACCAATCTATTTATGATCCCCATTGATCATCGTCTGGCTAATGTCCTGCGGGATCATGATGGTGTTCACTATATCTACACACGCTATGCTGATGACATGCAGATCAGCAGCAAGGTCAAGTTCAATTACGGCAATATTGTACAGTATATCAATCAGACGCTGGCCGAATTCCATGCACCGTTTCGCCTGAAAGATTCCAAAACCAGGTTTGGTTCTGCCAATGGGCATAATTTCAACTTGGGCGTTATTCTCAACGAAAACAACGACATCACCATCGGTTATAAGCGAAAAATGGCATTTCGCAGCCAGCTTTACGATTACATCCAGCATCATCTGCGGCACGACCCTATCCCCATGCATGATCTGCAGGTCATGGCAGGGCTGCTGTCCTATTATACGTCTATTGAACCGGATTATTGGCGGCAGACGATTGAACGTATCAATAGCAAGAATCATGTGGACTTAAATAAAATCATCCTGGCTGATTTGGGTACAGCTGCAAGAGGTGGGGAAGATGTACCTTTCTGATCAAATTGCCATCATGAATTGGTGGCTGGAGCAACATCCAGACTGTGCGGTCAATCATGCGCCCTTAGAACTTATTGATTATTACTGGCTCCAGAATCATTTGGAAGCGACCCATAACGCACGGCATATTCGCTTCAAGGATAGACGAGTCGACGGTGTATTACATTCAGCTGACTGTGGCTATCATCCGGTTGATGCATATCGGTTCCATTTTACAAACGTATCAGAATGGGAGGATGTTGTTGCGCAATACCATCAGACTGTAGAGCCAGTAGATGAACCTGTCTGCGGTGCCGATTTGGAGGAGGTTCTATGACGCTGGTAGAGTTTAAACATCTGTTTAAGCACCGACGGTTATATCTCGTGGGACGCCGGGGAGAGATTGAAGAGACGACTCCTATTCTGGAAAAGATCGGCTTCAAAAGTCAAACAATTGACAACTATGCATTCCGGCAACTGGATACATTTCGTGGTGAGATCTGGACAACATCTTCCGGAAAGAATTGGAGATTCCAACGCCCATCTGTGGATATTTCCCGTCAGGCTACGCCAATCTTGATGTGCGACCTGACTGACATTGTATATGGCGAACAGCCGGATGACGAAGAGCTTACCGGTGGGGATTTAACTGAAATCCTGTAAGGGAAGGAGAGAATCGCTATGGATTATGACACATTACTTGAATACATCGAGGCTACTCAAATCCGAATCATCTGTCGAACTAGAAAAATGAGAGCAGAAGCTGTCGGAATTCTAAAGGAATTAAATCCATCTTTGGATACCATGTTTATCAGTCAGAAATATGATGCCACGGAGTATCCCTACCTGGGATATGACAGATCAACGAACATATGGGCGTTATGGAAAAGACCGAGCGCCACCCAGCTGTTGACAGTGGATGCACTGCGAGAACTTGTCAGGAACCCTGCGGACAAAATTGAGATTTCCTGTGGTTCTCTGGAGGATGTTCTATGACAAGAGATGAACTCATTACCGAATTTGCCGACCACAACATCACCGTGCGGTGCCCCACGTCGGAGGCAAGGCATGTTTTGATTGATGCGCTGTTGTCTATCAATCCAGATGAGGATACAGGTTATCTGGCAGATGACTATCGACCTGATAGTTGGCCGTATATGGGATTAACTACCGACAAAGACGGGTGGTGCCTATGGAGCCTCGCCGGTGACACAACCGTCATTACAGTAGAAGAATTTTTAGTCATGGTTGGCTTCTCACCGGCCGAAGACAAACTTTGCGCAGCCAATCTGGAGGATATCTTATGATGACAAAACAGGAATTTGACCTGCTGTTTCCAAACGAGAAATGTCTGGTCAGAGCCTCGAATACAGAGGAATGGCTGGCTGTGCATGATTGGGCTGTGAAAGAGTACGATCTGAACCCATCAGGCAGCCGTAATAATCATGATTACATGAGGTTTCCCTATGTATTTGTACAGACTGCCACATACGCGGTGGACGCTACCAATTCTCGAGGTAGGGGAGAGATCATTTCGTTTGCGGAATGGCAAGAGATCGTTTCGGAAAAAGATGAAAATGTTAAGCTCTGTTCTGCAGATCTCGCTGATATTTTGTGAGAGGGACCACGTACATGATGACAAAAGAGCAATTTGATGACGAATTTCGACATGGATGCTGCTTCGTAAGGGCAGATACCATGGAAGAATGGTTTGACCTCAACAAATATATTTCCGACGATTTAGGCCTTGAACAGTCAAGATGTCTATTAACGCACTCATGTAGTGAGTACCCGTATGTTGGTCTCGAACCTGGCAATGAAAGAGTTACGGCATGGCCCACCACTGGGTTGCGGTCGGTTTTATCATTCGAAGAATTCCAATCTGTCATTTACGAAGATAGCATCATAGATTTGCATGCCACCGAGTTAGGAGATATTCTATGACACCATATATCAAGCCCAATCGCAACTCTACATATATTCCCTGGAGTGAAATCATGCCGAAGAAGAACCAGTGGTTTATCGTTGATACAGAAAAGAGGTTTGAAATGCCAACACTTGGTGTTGGAAGAACACATCACGTAGCAGAGCATTCAACCTATGCTCCGGAAATCAAATCTGAGCAACTATACGATATGGTTTACGGCAGGTGTGAAAAAAATGTGGAATTGAAGAGCTGTGAACTAAGTGACATTGTATAGCCGAGAGGAGAGAGTTTATGGATGCGGAAACATTTTGGGATGAATTCAAGCACGCCCGCATTGCAGTGCGGACAGACACCAGAGATGACCGCGATATCTTTAATGAAGCTGCCGCCCAAATGGGAATCCCCATCACAAGTACCGGCATTGACCTTGTGCAATATCCGTGGGCGGCCTATTACAATGGGGGTGTCTGTGGGTGGACGGGTAGATACTTCGCAGGTTTAGATAAAGCTAAGAAGCTCACCTTTGAAGAATGGCAGGACATTATGCAAGGCGCCCCGCCTGTCGTAATCTGTGCCGCTGATTTGGAAAGTATTTTATAGCCGAAAGGAGAGAATGCCCATGTCAATTGATGAATTTTGGGAAGCATTTCGGGATCATCAAGTTGCTGTCCGGGTCAATACCATCGATCAAAGATCGGTTGTTACCGAGCTTGCCCAAGAACATGGATGCTACATCGGCGTTCAGGAGTACAGTATCCATCAATACCCATGGGTGGTTTACTGGCACGGTGACGTCACGGGATGGACAGGACAGCCTTCAAGTATTTTACATCCTGAAATGTTGTTGGAATATGATGAATTCCAGGACATCATGGATGGTGACGGAGAAGTTAATCTGTCCGCCAGTGATTTGGAGGCGATTCTATGAAGCAAACGTTCCAGATTGGTGACCATGTCAGAATCCAAAGTGACTACTGGCATAAACTCGCCAAGAGTAAAGATGCCGTCAAGTTCTATGTCCGAAATGGCCCAGATCACATCTACACAGTATTGAAAATCGATGAAGATGGTTGTGCAGTCATTTCTAAATATGGGGATTGGTGGACGTCAGATCTATATTTGGAACTGGTCGATGCCGATGAAGAGAGCAATAGAGAATTGAAACCCGCTTCACTGGAAGACATATTGTAAGGAGTACATATGGGATATTACACCGATTATACTTTGGAAGTCTGCAAAGGGGAGGGAACCTTCCAACCAGAGGAACTGTATGCTGCTGTCATGAAAATTGATGGCGGCATTTTTGAAGAGTGGGGAACGAACTCCTGGTTTGCCAACGGGCAGAAATGGTATTCTCAGGAACAGGACATGTATACCTTGTCCATCAAGTTCCCGGAGGTTCTGTTTTATCTGCATGGCCGTGGAGAAGACGAGGATGATCTGTGGGATGAATACTGGCAGAACGGCAGATATGAAAGAAATTGTGCAGAGATCCCGCCTTATGATCCGGAGAAAATGAAGCAGTTGTATATAAACTTAGATGGGCAGCTGACCACACGACCTGTGGTCGAGGAAGAGATTGCCATCCTGCCCTTGCCAGAGCTGTGAGGTGTTCCGCCGTGAGAGATCCAAACCGTATTTTCCCATTCTTACAGAGAGTGGATACAGCATGGAGCAAGATGCCGGAGCAGCGCTTCGGGCAGCTGCTCCTTAATTTTTTCCACTGGCTGGAAGAGCAAAACAAAAACCCATTTTATATGGAGGACGCCGAATTGGTTTCACAATTTGAAGCCTATGTCGCCATCTTCACAGAGATCTAAGGACTGCCATTCTGGCAGTTCTTTTTTATCTGGGTGTAGCGCAGTTGGAAGCGCACGTGGCCTGGGCCCACGGGGTCATCGGTTCGAGTCCGATCACTCAGACCAGGGGCATTTTGCCCCCGTGTCCATTTTCCTTCCTTTCTTTCTTACCTTTCTCTCTCGCCCCGGCACCGCAGCGGGTAATCTGCGGTTTCCACAGCGCCGTAGCCAAGTGGTAAGGCAAGGGACTTTGACTCCCTCATCCGCTGGTTCGAGTCCAGCCGGCGCTGCCATCCGGGATGATTTTCCCGGACACTGTATTCTCCTTTTTGTGTACCCGGCACCGCAGCGGGTAATCTGCGGCATCATGCTGGATTAGCTCAGTTGGCAGAGCGGCTGTTTCGTACACAGCAGGCCGTCAGTTCGATTCTGACATCCAGCTCCAGCGGGTTTGGTCACCCGTAAGGATACATTGGCTCTACATACCGGGGTGGTGGCCACACCCCGGTGAGCCAACTTTCTATGTACAAATGCCATAGGCAGTTACATACCGTATGTCCTGCCGCCTCTATTGTAAATGGGGGTATCGCAAAGTCCCAGTGTAGGCGCCTTTATAACGCCTCCTTAGATCGCCTAGGCGATCTAAGGAGGCGTTATGTCTGTTGCCGCACATATCATTTCGTAAGACCGTTCGCAGCTCGGTCCAGCATGCTCGCACAGTTCACCATCCCAGACTGCGTCTGGAGATCGGAACTGATGCTGCGATGCGGACCAGAGCTCGAACCGTCTTCCTTCACTCTATGTAGATTTGTACATGGCCCAATTCAAAAGAAAGGGGAGAACTCAATGAGAATTGTCCGAAACATGATCCGGTGCAATCACTGTGCAGATGTGATCGAATCCAAGCACTGCCACGACTATGTCACTTGTAAATGCGGATGCTGTAGTGTTGATGGCGGGCATGACTATCTGCGTCGTGGATTCAAAACGTCACAAGCGGATTACACGGAGTTGAGTCAATGGGAGGAGGATGGGGAGGATGCTGAGTGATTTTGACTATGATGTCATGCAGAAAAAGCGTATCGCATCCAACGCCCGCCGCCGGGTTTGCGGCAGTAAAAGTAAATTCTGTGGGCTGCCCAGTGACCATCTGACACCTGCGCAATGGCGCAAAAGAAATGGAGAGGTAAAAACAATGAATTTGAATCAACCGATGAGTTGGCAGGCTTTCAAAGACATGCCGAATGACCTGCAAAAGGAATACATTCAGAAATGCGTCGATACTTTTGGATGCTCTATGCATGATCTGAGTCTCTTGTTCCGGGTCCATCCGGTAACCATCATCCGCAATTTTAACATCATGGGAATCGATATGTCTGTCTTTAAGCGTGGCAAACGCATGACAAAAGAAGCTCAGCAAAGATTCAACGCCTGGTTGTCTGCTCAGCCCACAGCGGCGGAACCTATCTATGAAACTACGGTTCCTGTTGAGCCTCGTAAATCCAACATACTTTCCAACTGTTCCAGCTTGGATATGGAGTTCAAAGGGGATATCGATTACATCGGTGTGATGAACACACTCTATCAGTTTGCAGACGGCAGCCCTATTCGGCTGCGTGTTATAGCGGATCGTGAGGCATCTAATGAGTAAGTCTAAAAATCCATATCCCTATGAGATGACAGGCGAATATCAAATGTGGGATGGAAGTCTATGCCCCGTGCGTATCTCGTATTTCAATGGATGGTATCAGTTGTGTCGCCAGCCAATGAATTACCAAATCGACAGAAGCCTGCGCTGGTATGAGTTGGATAATTATATTATGAGCGGTGTCGTCCGAGTCGATTTGTATCCTTCTGAGGTTAATGATACGCCGCTTCATGCGGCTGACCTCAACGAAATTCTGTAAAGGAGTTGCTTATGTATTACGTAGATGGAGTGCCGCATAGTGAGCGGTCATCCAATAATCAAAAAATCATTTCCCTGTTTGTCCGGCGGGAAGTCCTAAAAGACGTTACCACGCTGGTAGAGTATGTCTTCGATACTGGCACCGATGATAACGCCCCGCCTTTTGAACCTGGCGACATCTGGTTTGATACCGTTGCCCGCTGTCCGAATTGCGACGAAGATGCCCTGGAAGAAGTGGTTGTGGAACCGCACATGGTCACGCCGGAATATGATCCTTCCGCCGATCCGGATGAGCGATATATCTGTCCCATTTGCAAGATGCCGTATGGAACCCAAGAAGAAGCCAGGCAGTGCTGTGTCGGTCAGGTGGCATATCTCTGCACCAATTGCCAGGAATTGATTTCTGTCGATCAGATGGACGAATTGTCCCATCAGATCGTGCCTGAAGATGAACATTGGTATCTGATCAGCGATTGGCTGTGTAAAAAGCTAAAAGATCTGGGGGACCCGGTCATTATGACAGGGGAATATTCTCTCTGGGGCCGCCCCACAGATGCCGGAGAACTGACAGATGACCCCATGCTTCAGAAAATCTGTTCAGATATCGGTATTTTGGAAGGCCAGCCACATGCTTGGCCTGTTCATTAAACATTGAATTGATATTGTAAATTGTAATTCGTGTCTCGCACACGGCCTCTATTGTAAATAGGGGTGTCGCATTGTTCCCAAAGAAACCCACTCGTAGGCGCCTGGCCACTACTTGAGGTATCCGGATGCGTGCCGGTTGCACCGGCTGGCAACCGGCATCAGCATGCAACTGCCACTTATAAGTTGCAATTCAGGGCCTCATCTCGTCCAAATCCAGAGATGTGCCTCTTGGATCATGGATCCAAGCCGGCCTTCAGAGACCTTCGGTCACCTGCCTTTTCTTCCTGAGAATTTACAATATCATTTCACAAAAAAAGGAGATCTCATATGTTACTTGACGATTTGATCCATACACGTCTGGCTGTTTGCTGCGCTTCCGCAGAGGAATATGCCCAGATTGATCAGTTGCTCAAAGACAGTGCTGATTTTGAATTTCCAGACATCGACCCTGTCAATGAAGGGGAAGCTGAAGATAATCCATATTATTTTGTTTCGCCGAGAGGAGCGCCAATGTACGAGCCAACCTTTGAACGTTTGCAGTACAAATATGCATCTATGGAACGGGAAATCAGCTTCCACGACTTTATGGAAGGTGTGTGTTTCGAACAGGCGCCGCTGCCGGATGTCACCATTGCATGTTCGGACTTATCCGATATTCTGTGAGGTGTCTATGCAAGAACTGACATTTTTATATGGATACCCAGCCGCTGGCAAAACCACATTCGCCAAGCATTTCCTGCAAGAGCATGATGATTTCGTTGGGATCGGAGCCGATGCGGTCAGACAGACGCTGTATGGAAGTGAAGATCACTACGGAGATTCAAAAGAAATCTATGCGGAACTTATTCGGCAAATACGAAGCGTGTTGATGTACGAAGGAAAATCTGTCTTATATGATGGAACGAATTTGCGGCGTCAGGATCGCATGGATTTCCTATGTGATTTACCTTCTCCGAGTTTAGTGCCGCTTCGCAAAGAACTCATTAAACTCCCAACCAATATGGAGGTTTGTGTCGAGCGGCATCTGCAACGAGACAGAGACATCCCGCTGGCAAAGATACTTCCGTATTTTTCAATCGGTGAGGAGCCAGAAAAGAAAGAGGGTTGGGATGAGATCCTAACCTGCTGCACCTGCGCTTACATTGCTTCACCGTTCTTTGAGGCGCAGCACCGAGCCAATGCTATCAAGGCTGCAGAAATCCTGCGGACAAAAGGCATTGATACATATCTGCCATTGGAACACAAGATTTCAAATGCCTGGGACTTACCAAACCACGAGTGGGGTGCCGCTGTGTACCGGGCAGACATCCGGGCTATTCAGAATGCCGACACCATCGTCATGCTGAGCTATGGCCGCCTTGGTTCCGCTGGCACCGCATGGGAAGCAGGATATGCGTTTGGCCTCGATAAACGGGTCATCGTTGTGGAAATGCCGGGCGTCGAACTGATGAGCCTCATGGTGGCCAATGGCCGCACCGCCACGGTGAAGGGGTTGGATGGATTACAAAACTACGATTTCATCCGTTTCCCGGAGCTTCGAGATGATAACATGGAACAAAAATAACGAGAGGAGAACCCTATGAAATTACATAATCTGGGGGAAGTTAATGATTTCCTCCATGCGGTTGACCGCTGCCGAGGTGAGGTGTGGCTGACAGACCAGCAGGGGAGCCGCATCAATCTGAAATCCCGCTTGAGTCAATATGTGGCAATCGCTGCTCTGCTGGGCGAGCATGGGGATGATATGGAATTGCAGTGTGAGATCCCGGAAGACGAAGCAAAATTCTTTCTGCTGCTCAGCGACCATCCCGCTATGGGAGTGTAAATGAAAACATATTATCCAAAGCTGGCTAAGAACCAGGCATATCCAATCGGAACCCTGTGTGAGTTCTGCCGGAACTCTATTCCGGATAATAAAGGGCATGGCTGTCCATGGAGTAGGATATTCCAACCTGTTGAGGGATGGATCGCTACGCCGGTTTCCCGCCTTTTCGGAGGAAAACCGCAGCAAACTTATTGCGTGCATGAATGCCCATCCTTTTTAGAAGAACCAGAGCGTCTTGTTCAGCCTGAGCAGGCTGAGGTTGCATCTGCTTGAGAGTCCTGTTATAATGCCATCCGGAGGGATGTATGATGGATTTTCGAATGAATGAGCAGACGCCACATTTCAGCTACGAAGAAGTCGTTGCGATTTACCAGCAAACCAAACACCCGGACAGCAACCGGATGCGTGAAACAGCCAAGGCAATGTACCCCGGTAGAGATCCCATTACGTATGAAAACCTGTTTGTTGAAAAGGGACCATGGCGTGCTTTTATGCACCATGGCCAGTACGAAAATCCACAATGCGTTTTGCTTTCATACCCCGTGCAAGTCGGGGTCATGAAAGATGGAACGACTTATCCATTTTGAAATTTGCGCCCTGCCGTCAGGCAGGGCTTTTCTTTTACGCGCAAGGAGGTGCAACTTGAATTTTTATATCAGTGATCTTCACTTCGGTCATAAAAATGCTCTGGCTTTTGACAACCGGCCGTTCGGCACGGTGGATGAAATGAACCAAGCATTGATTGACAATTGGAACAAGACGGTCACCGCCGCCGATCATGTGTACATCCTGGGGGATTTTTGCTGGGGCAAGGCTAAGGATTGGCCTGCTATTTTACAGCAGCTCTCCGGGAATAAGCACCTGATTCGTGGCAATCATGACATCCGTATGCCCATGCAGCCGGATGTCAGAAGATATTTCGTAGATGTAGCTGACTACAAGGAAATCAAGGACGGAGACCAGTATCTTGTGCTGAGCCATTATCCCATCGTCGCATTCAAAAATATGTACTATGGCTGGATGCATCTGTACGGTCATGTCCATGTGACTACAGAAGAGAAGATGGTCAGCTACTTCTTTCGGACAGTTGAAAGCTATTATGATTTTCCACAGCGGGCATTTAATGTCGGATGCATGATGCCTTATATGAACTACACACCGCGGACATTAGAAGAAATCGTGGAAGGAGGGAGGCAGTATGGACTGGCAGGAAGACATGGCGCCACGCCGGAAACCTTCTCAGAAGAAGCCTCCGAAGAAGGCGAGACATAAGCATCATTGACATCAAAGCCGAACTGGATTTGTGGGCAGCCTTCCCAGCTGGCATCGAAAACAGTGCTGCCCAAATTGAAGAGAGAAAAATCAACCTTGGCATCCTGCTAAGTGTTGTCGAAGAACGACTGTAAAGGAGAACCACATGATTTATACAGGTACAAATTATACAGAGAGAATCAATTTTGCAACTTACGAAGGGAAAAAATTCTGGACAGAACTCCGTAAAGAGCCGACCACACCGAAATTGGAAGTTTTTCTGTGCGAAGATATGGGAACCAGTCGAAATGTTTGGAGTTGGTGGTTTGACATTACTGATCCGATGACATATGAACAAATCAAACTCAACGTTATGGAGATGATGTTCGAAGCCAACACCGTACAGGAGTTGGCTGATACCATGGAAGATACCTTCGCCGATGGGTTTGAAACAGTCCTTTTAGATACACATTCAACTGATTAAAACCGATAAGGAGGATTCTATGCTGCAATACATCGACATTCCGGAACCTGGCGATTGGGATTCACCGTTCGTGCTTTCCGCAGAAAACCAATGCTGGGATGATGCCACACTCAAACAGCTCCGGGACGCATACCACATCTTCTTCATGAGTTCCGGCGATAGTGTCACACCCATTATGGTCACCGGCAAGAAAGACAATCCGCTGATCGTGATCGGGTCTGAAGACGATGGAACGATCTCTTTTCATCGGGAAGCTGGCTGTTATCAAAATCTGATGTCTGCGTATTGGATACCTCACCTGATCGCCGACCTGGAAGCAGCCAAGACATATTGCGATCACCTGGAGGTATCTGATGCATAAATGTGATTTCTGTGCCAAAGACCCTTATTGTAGTGGGACTCAACGTAGTGAATGTCTGGTGCGTGACCATCTCTATTTTCAAATGGAACAGACACCGGCGGATAACGAAAAGGCGATCACCAGATTGTTGCTGGCAGCCGGAGGTGTCGCAGAGCCGTGTCGCGTAGCGCGGTATCTGATACGAAATGGTGTTGGAATAGTGAGGTGAGTTGTCTATGATTCTAATCGCTGCACTGAAAGTGAAGGATGAATCATTTAAGCCCGATGGATTTCTTATTGTGCCGTGCCTCCGCCACGGGTTCGGATACTCTATGCTTTATGCTCTTACCGGAAAGAAGTTCAAGCAGAGCTGCATCACAGAAGGATTCATAGACGTAGGCGGGACTTTTTACAACAGGGAGGATGCATACAAACACGCCAAGCATTGTGGGCAGCTTTCTGCCGTCACTCGGGAGTGGAAACGCAGGAATCTGGAGTCCCAATTATACAGTGAAGACCTGTATTGATGGGAATTTCTCGCAATGAAACGTGCATTTCATTTGGCTTTTACAGCAATTTTCTCAGTGGTGGCCGCGTATATACGTGGGAATTAACCGAGTCGGAGATTCAGTAAGGAGATAAAATATGAAGAGAAATGCAAAACTCGGCGTGATTATCGCCGTTGGAATTTTGGCGGTCATCATGGCCGGTATTTTCACTGTTCAAGGAGCGCAGAATAAAGCATTCGCGCTGGAGGAACAAGTCAACACCGCACAGTCGGATATCCGTGTTCAGGAAAAACGCAGAGTCGATCTAGTCTATAACCTTGCAGATTGCGTCATGCAATATGATAAGCACGAAGCCGAGACACTGACGGCTATTGTAGATGGGCGCGGCGGCCCCGGAGACATCGAGAACGTAACAACGGCCATTACAGCCGTGTCTGAGGCGTATCCGGAGCTCAAATCAAATGAAAACTATAAAGAGCTTATGAATGAGCTTTCAATGACTGAGAATTTAATTGCGGAATACCGCAGTAATTTTAATAAGCAAGTCAAGGGGTACAATCGTTATGTGCGGCAATTCCCAACACGGGCTTTCTTGAGACTCCTCGGCTATGAGACGCAGGTGTATAGTTACCTCGATTATAACGCTCCTGGCGACGCCCCGCAGAATCTTTTTGAGAACTGATTATGCGTAGTTTTGAAATAACCAAGAGAGAAGTCCTGGCCAGCATTTCAATCATTGCGGTGATGATGCTGGCCGGGATTCTTATTTCCGGAAAGATCACGGAGTACCAGATAGACAAAAACGAGATCTACAATAAAGCCGCCAAAATCGAAAGTCCTGAGATGTTTGCTTATGGCATGAGAACGAACGTCGGGAACGCATTCGTCTATGGTACGCTCAAAGCGCTCGATCCTGTTTCGTATCCGGATATCGACGGCTCTTATATGTATGTCAAGAAAATCAAAGAGCGGTATACCATGCACGTCCGTACCGTTGATCACACCGACAGCCGTGGCCATACCACATATACTACGGAAACTTATTGGAGCTGGGACTATGCCGGAGAGGAATCTAAGTCGGCGACGCAGGTTTCTTTTTGCAACGAGGCCTTTCCAATATCAAAATTCAAAATTCCAGATAGCAGATACATCGACACGGTGTATGAGTCCATGAATGTCCGCTATGAGTATTACGGTGTCAGCGTCGCACATGAGGGGACTGTTTTTACAAGGCTTTCTGACCGCACGATCTCTGACGGCAGCCCCTTTTATAGCACCTTAACAATCGAAGAGACCGTCGATAGATTGGAAAGCAACGTTGGTGTGATCGTGTTGTTCTGGGTGTTTTGGATTCTCGGAACCGGTTTTGTGGTTTTTACGTTCTATCAACGAGAAAATGACTGGCTCGAGTGAAGCAAATGGGAGTGCATTCATGAAAATTACACGTACAAATAGAGATGTGCTGTCTGCAGCACAACGGCGCGAGATCGCAAATGCTGGTTGTTGGGTTTGCCCGTGCTGCGGCGAGACGAAAAAAGAGACTGATTATTTCAAAGAGGATATCTACAACAAAGGAATTTCCGGCGGACTCATCTGTAAGACATGGGCCGAAGGTCTATTCAGACGCCGCTACATGCAGGTTGATTGCTACACATGTAACACTTGTGGCGCACAGTGGGAAAGCGACGCATACGAACGAGAATAATAAAAGGAGAGTCAAAAAAATGAGAGCAACTGGAATTATTCGCCGTATTGATGATCTTGGACGCATTGTGATTCCGAAAGAAATTCGCCGCACTCTGCGCCTTCGGGAAGGCGATCCGATGGAACTGTTCGTTGAGCATGACGCTGTCATGTTCAAGCCATATCAAGCCGTTGATAATTACAAGGCTGAATTCGAAACGGCCTGCCGCTTGCTGCGCTGGCAGGGTGTCAACCACTATGCGGTGTTCGACCAGCGTAATCGTGTCAGTGATTATAATTTGGAAACGGTCGACTATCCAGAGTCCCACTGGTTCGATCTTCGTCATCCAACATTTGACCAGACGTCTGGCCTTTGGGTATACGCGGTCTTGGCCGATGGCGAAGTCATGGGATTTATTGTCTGCGACCACGAGGACAAACATATCGATCTGGCAGTCAAATATCTGACAGATGCAATTAGCGAACGCTGATGAAGTAAAATTATGTGAGGAAAAACGATGAAGGTAGTTTGTAGCAAAGCGGTTTATTTTTTGAAAGATGATGGCCCTGCAGTTTATCACGATGTAGTTCAATTTGATCAGGACTACTCTTTGGATGAAGTCAAAGAAGCGAAGGAACACTGCGGCTTTGACATTGAGGCCGCCAATCAAGAAATTGATGAGATGGAACAGCATCTAAAAAATAACGGGTGCAAGAAGGTCATTACAGTCAGTACGTATTTTCATGTGGTTGATGCGCCTCAATATAATTTCGGAGTCCTTTTACGCAGGGACGATGTCTTACAGTACGAGGATTCTTGCCTGTTCCGATGAGGGGAGGCGCGCATCGTGTACGGAGCATTTGAGAACCAATGGGCGGTCGTTGGCTTTTCACGCGACCAAGCTCTAAAAATCATGCGGAATATTGAACAAGAGGCTGGTAAAGTCGTAATCAGCCGAGTGCGCACCAGAAATAGTTTGCATACGTTGTTTGACGACGGAACCATTTTAGAATGGATTCCAGCCACTACTACATGTAGAGGATACAAATTTGGCCGAATGTGGTGTAACAGCAAGCTTGATGAGACAACATTGAAGGCGGTCGTATACCCACTATATTTCGGTAGCCAGGATGACATTGTATGGCTATAAAAATAAGAAAGGGTAATTTTTATGCACGAAATTACTACCTATCCAGAACGGGAAGAGTGGCTGCTCTCTCATGAGCGCATCGGCTTTATTGGCAGTTCTGATACGATGTCCATGCAAAACGATATTTGGACGATGGAGCTATATCGCAAAAAGGACGGCGGCTACTCCATTTTTATTACATTAGATTCGGATGAATCATGGTTGGTGTGCGATTTCGAAGATGTTGGAGGTTGACCATATGAGATGCGCAGGTATTCAAATCCATGCAAAAATCCCTGTCCCGACAAACTCCGATGGTGACAACATCTATAAGATGCCGTGCTTCCGAGATGGGAATGGCGTGGTGTACCAAATCGAAGCTGTCAAGGATGCTTGTGAAGAGACGGATCAATGGCTACCGATCATCCGCTATAAGGATAATGGACAGGCAGAGACCATTGGTGTCGCACGGTCTGTCAAGTGGAACCCGGTAGGGTTTATCGAAGTGGATGGTGTGCTGCGATTTGGTGGCACATCAGAGGAAATCATTTTCGATACCGTCAAAAATGTAACGTCCATGACAATCGAAGCTATTGGCATTGGGACGTAGAGGAGGGAGATTTATATGGCAGAATTGTGCAGAGAGTGTTTCATTGCGATATGGGCCCCAAATGCCTATGACCAGCATCATATTATCATGAGCAAAGACAATGATTTTTGTGAATGCTGCTTGGATTATGGTTCTTATGTCGACAGCATTGATGGGTCTGATTTGAGACCAATAACAAATGAAGTAAATGCTGGACACCAGGTTGCTTGCACAGAATGTGGATCGAATTTTGAGCAGGATGATTTGGCTTTTATACATGAGACTGGTGAGTGCCCATATTGCCATCAAGCAGTCCATTATATTTGGGTGAAAGGGTAATTTTATGCTGGAATATTTGAAAGAATTTACGTTTGATCCGCCGGCAGCCCAACGTATCGCTCAAGTTGTGGAGCAGTACCCGATGTCCTTGGAGAACTGTGCTGATGTCTTGGAGGCAGTTGCGCCGTATTGCACGTTGTTTACGATTGACGGTTTTATTCAGCGGCTTCGCATGATTGCGCGGTTGGAGGGCATTGAATGAACAACAACGCTTACATATTCGGCCAGCGTAAAGCAGGAGCTAAAGAGAATGTACTCAGCCAAGAGAGATTGGAGCAGATCAAACAGATCGCCCAATCCATTCAGAGTGCGCCGGTGGACACGCTCAAGCCAGCGTGTCCACAATGCATCAACTTAGCTGAGTGTTTGGCTCACACAATCGAGCCAAGCGTTTATGTTAAGTGCATCTGGTATGGTTGGCTCCGGGATCATCAAGAGACCTTGAAAGGATAGTTTTATGCGGGATGTAGGCCTAGAGGCAGCCATCATCTAAGGAGTTCATCACTGACGTGCCGTGGCTTAAAACAGAGGAAGACTGTTCGTGACGCGGTGGATAGGGAACCAAAGGGCGGTGCCCACATCCTGAGTATGCCAGCAATACCAAACGGTTGTGGACCCTATTCGGTGAGACGGAGAGCTGATCCGTGGGTAGTTGTTATGACAGCGATACGTTTATCAACTACTTGCCGAGTTGTATCGTGGTGGATGATTTGGCGTAACAGCACACCGTATCAAAGATTCATTCAAGGAGGCAATTGCATATGATGACATTTACATTATCAGACTGGCAGGAGGCCAGATATAAGACGTGGGTGCAAGAACACCAATGCAAATATTACCGAAAAGATTTCGGCGGACGGTATGTCGGCGCCTGTGGTGGTGCCGACACTTTTATTTTTGTGCCCACTTCCATTGGTATCGTTAAACGTGTCCGCTGCGCCTGCGGCGCGGAGCTGGATTTGACCGAGCAGTTTTAAAAGGAGAGACACATGAGAATTGAACCATGCCCTCGATGTGGGCGCGCACCAGTCATCACGGAAATGTGGGGAAAGAAGAACGGCACACGACAGCGGATGTGCCGTTGTCCAAAATACTGCTCTGTTATTCCGCGCGTCTCCCTTCATGGCTATCAATTCGCTCTCGTTTACGAAGGGGATGGCGATGATAATGCTATTCTGCGGAATTGGAACAGCGCCGTCCGTTTTTATAAGAAACATGGGTGGATGTCATATGGACAGTGGGAGAAAGCGCCCGCATGGACAGACGACCCGCACGTGCGTGATTTCACATTCGGCTAATTAGGAGGATTGGCAATGGCTGCATATCATGTTGGATGCGGTGCTTTCGCAATCTATGCCGGTACACTGAATAGTAAGGACAAGCATCTTTGGCAGAACAAAACAGAATGTACTGACGAAGCTCTTGGCGCCGTTCGTGATTATATGGTTCAGGAATGTCTCGGAGGACTGCACGGTGACAAGCTCACCGGAGGGTACGAATGGGACCTGAAGGACGGACGGATCGTTGAGTTGCGCGTGACGATCAAGGATGGTGATAAAAATGCCGGAATTCATCAAACGGGAAGCGGCGGTAAAAATCGCTGAAAAATATGGGCTTACGGACGGCACTGTGCTAGGGCGGCACACCGGATTGGCAGACTGTATCGCCAGCGAGATTGATTCTCTCCCTGCCGCCGACGTGGCCCCGGTCATTCGTGCCACTTGGGTATTGACAACTGATGTTGGCCCCAGTGAGCTCTATCATTGCTCACGTTGCGGACGAGAAGAAGTGCGTTTTGGTAAGTCGAGTATTGATAAACAATACCCGTACTGCCATTGCGGCGCCAAAATGGATGAAGGTGCTGAGTAATGCGATCGGACATTTTCAGACAGTTTTTGCGAATGCGGGAAGGAGCATGAACGACTATGAGATTGATTGGCGGGTGGAGATTGCTGTGAAGTATACATTCGATGAGCAAACCGGAGTGACATATTCTAATCCGTCCTGTGTGGACGAGTGCTTGTTTGACATCTGGGCGATTGGGTGCGACTACGACGGCTGCCATAGTGCAGAGGATCTGAAAATGCTTGTCGATACTTTGGTCGAGCTCGCACAGCAAGCCCGTGCGTTTCTGCATGACGGAAAGCTATTTTGCGATGTAGATGAAGAAGTGGCCAGCTATCGCGAAGCCAAAGCTGCGGGTGATCGCTTCGTCCGTTTGCAAAATGAGGACAACCCTCTTAAAGCGGTGGAGACAAAGCGTCTTCCAACCAAAACAATTTTCGGCAATGGGAATGAAGAAAAGGGGCGTGAGCAGTGAAGAAACTGTGGGTTGAAGAACATCTCGGAATCAAGCTGAACTGGTATCAGCGCATTTGGTTCTGGCCGCAGGATCGCAAAATGCGAAGGAAGCATCAGCGGTTGCTGGAAAAGATCGAGGAGCTGAATCGGCGCGACGAGTTCTTGCAGAAGGTCGAAGATGAGATGCATCCCCGTTGGGATAAAGACGGTAACGGTGTAGCTACTATCCCGGATATCGATATTGATGCTTTGTTGAAGGAGGCAGACAAAAATGGAATTTAGTCCCGTATATCCACTGACAATTCTGTGTGACCGCTATGGCGGCACCTATTCCGGCGGGGCATATCTTGCATGGAACCGCCGCCCCGATGAACTGCCCTATGGATTCGACGCAGGTGATTTGGACTGCCTGGATTTCTGGGCAACCAATGTGATCCCTGTTGGACGTGGCACTACGCCCAATGATGCTGTGATCGATCTGGAACGGAGGCTCGCCAATGGAGATGAGTGATGTAATGAATAATGAGAAGAAGATCTCCGTAGAGACCCCATCTGGAAGATTAACTGCGTGTGTAGGTGGCGATGAGCAAAACTATCCGGAAATTTTTATTTATCTCATCCGACCAGATGGCGTAGAAGTTGATTTGGTTGCGGCAACTGTCGATGTGGAAACTGGTTCCGCCAGTGCTTATTTGTATGGCGATACATCCACATGCGATTGGACTAAGAAACACACATGGGTAAAGACGGATCTTGACATCGAAGAGGATGGCTAAAAGGAGGATAAGCCGTGAAATACGAATTCCGTGTAGGCGATTATGTGGAAGATGTTACCGGGAGAATTGGTTATATCAATTCAATCTGTCAGTGTAAACGTTGTAAGGAGCGTGGTTTTTACGAACCCCATGTTATGTATAACAATGGCGATTGCGATTATATCACAGCTCACGAATGTGAGAAAGGATTGCCGAGCTATAAACGCATAGGTCAATATGAGTTCATCAAGACAGATCGAACGCAAACGATCACCGAATTAACCTATTTCGATGAAACAGCAATGCTGTGGAAAATCAACGAACTGGTAAGGGCGGTCAATGAGCTGCGTGCGGCTCAGAAGGGAGAGACATAATGGAATGGTATGTATATTACCATGATTCCAACGCAAGAAAAATCAGACCGTGTAACGTTTTTGACCACGGTGGCTTCCGCCACGATGTTGAGAAACTTTTAAAGAAGAAGGACATCGACCGTGATGCGTTTTCCAAAGAGCTTCGCAGCACTATGATGTATTACTTTTGGAGCAAATGCGAATATGAAGTGATCATCAAAGAGTGGGTTGGTGTTCCGGCACAGCTCCATGTTGACATCTTCCAGCAGGTAGAGATGAATTGGAATCATTTCGTTGATTATCTATGGGGATTGCGGAAATGAAGGACGAGTTCTATAGTAACTGCTTTCTCGAAATGGTGAAGGCAAAATTGCGAAATCCTGCTGTAAAGGTCATGTACCTGCCAGCTTTTCTAAATGAAGTGTCGTGCCCACATTGGATGTGGCTTGACGATGATGGAGAACATGACTTTCATTTTAATGGCCGCCTTCCGTGGTGGAAATGGTTCTGGCACAAAGGCCGTATCCGGACAGTCCACCGGGGATGTTACAAAGGCTGTATCGACCAGATGATTGAGAAGAAATATTACTCACAAAGCCAGATTCTGAGAGGTGCATATGTTTACGGATAAAATCTGCGAGATTCTGAATTCAGATAGTGATTGCGATTTTGAAAAGTTCAAAGCAGTGCTCAGTGAGCTTGGAGTGGAAATGCGCAATAATGATGGGAGTTATAAATCAGCACTAGATATCTTGTCCGACGCCTGGGATGCGCTTAGAAATGAGGATGGTATATGACAGTTCAAGAACTTCGGAACATTCTTGAAGATTATCCTGCCGACATAAATGTAAAGGTCACCATTGAACACCAGGTTGCCGATTTGAATTGTGTGAATTGCGGTGTCGATATGAATACCAACCAGAGGTCTGTGTGGTTGCTTTCACGAGAAAACAAAACAACAAGAAACGCTTACGATGACTTTCTGGAACATTGGGACGAGTTCCACGACAAGATTTATGGAGGCAACCGATGCTGAGTTTTGTTAAACAATTCTTTGGCGGAGATGATTTCTCTGCTATATCCAAGTTCTGTATTATCATGGCTACCATCGATCTCATGACGGCTTTTCGTCGGATTTCTCAAGAAAACTACGCCGGAGCGGTGTTCGACTTCGCCTTGGTTGGTTTTATGCTTTATGAGGCATGGTGGTATAGGGATTTTTAACGGAGGGTTTATGAACTATATAGTTTATTTGGGCTGTTTGGTGGCCGCCGTTATTGCGGTAGTGGGTGCTGGCGTGTGTATGCTTTTACCTGCGCTTGCTATCTACTGGCTGGCAACCAGATTTGGTGAGCAATATCAATTGGTTGGCATCGGTGCAGAAATTTTGCTTAGCGTTTTCGGCGGTGGCTATATCTGGATGGCATCCTTTGCCCGCTTTATGGACTGGTTTGCATCGATTTGCTGTTCATTAGCCGTATAAAAGTTCAGTTTGGAGGTGATAAGGTATGAAGATTATGATTGAAGCAGAGCCTAAAGAAATTGCGGCCCTCGTTGCCAATGTACGAGAGCCGCAAAATGTAGATAGTGTCGTTGAAGAAGTACTCAAAGAACTCAGCTTCGCTTTTCATCATAAAGACGAAGCGCGTCCATAATCATATCAATCATGGTCTGTTTCATTTCATTGGCAAATTGCTCCGCTTGAGAATCTCCTGGTACAATGAAGGTTTCATTTAGTTGTTGCGAAATCTCGTTCCATTGTTCACCCTTTAAGTAATTCATATGTCATTCTCCAATCATATTAAGATGTTTTCATTGTATAGCAAACTGGAGAATAGAGCAAGGTTAAAAACCTAATAATTGACCGAGATTTGATAACGTTTAAATAAATAGACGAAAAGGCCGAAAATGCCAAATATAATGAGGGTTAGGAGGTCGAACCATGAGTAGTTGGACATACGTCAGCGGGCTGATCGAGGTGGATACTTTCGCATCAACCGATGCGGAAACTATCTTCAAGGCACAGACTGTGGTGGAACATTTGCCACGCATTACCGGTTCCGAAGGGGCCGCTCATTTTGTGGTTGTGCCAATGCCTGGATGGCATAACCAAAGCAGCGGCCTTGACGAGTTGGGGCACTTTTCTAATTTGGGAGACAAGCACTATTCTACGCCCTGGACTCCATTTCAATCACAGTCCGGAGTACTCTTGGTACTTCACGGTAGTCTGCGCGACAGGTGGTTTGACCAGACGCTGCACGAGACTACCAAGTGCCTCACACGACTTGCGTCCCGGCTTCATGTTCGGGATTGCTTGGTGCGTGTTTCCGGCTTTGACCGGCAGTACATTTTTGATAGTCCTGATTGGATTTGCCAGATGCCAAACAGCGGCTGGAAAGACCGCTTAGTAGATTGGAGTAGTGTCCCAAAAAGTGACGCGGAGAGCCGGAATGAATAAAGCCATTCGAAATAAAAAGCAAAAGGAGAATTGATTATGGAATCCAAAGTGTTTGATTTGATCGCCGCCGAGCAGGAGCGGCAGGATCAGAATATCGAACTGATCGCCAGTGAGAATTTCGTCAGCGAAAATGTTATGAGGGCGGTAGGTTCCTGCCTGACAAACAAGTATGCGGAGGGCTATCCTGCGGTGCGTCAAACCGGTAATAAAGGTCGTTATTACGGCGGCTGTGAATGCGTGGATGCCGTTGAAACCTACTGCTGTCAGAAGTGGCAGGAGGTTTTTCAGACAGATTATCATGTCAATGTTCAACCCCATTCCGGAAGCAGCGCCAATCTGGCGGCATATATGTCTGTATTGGAACCCGGCGATACGATCCTTAGCATGAGCCTGAATAACGGCGGACACCTGACCCATGGCTCTCCGGTCAACTTTAGCGGTAAGTTGTTCAATATTATCCCGTATGACGTTGGCGAAGACGGTTATATCGATTACGATGATCTGGAAAAGAAACTGATTGAGCATCACCCGCAGCTGGTGTTGGCGGGTGCCAGCGCCTATTCGCGTATCATTGACTTTGCGCGTATCGGCGACATTATCAAGCGAAATTCTGATGTGGATTACCATCCCTATTTCATGGTGGATATGGCTCATATCGCCGGTCTGGTTGCCGCTGGTGACCATCCGACGCCGTTTGGCATTGCGGATATCGTCACAACCACGACTCATAAGACTCTTCGTGGCCCTCGCGGCGGCATGATCTTCTGCCGTCCGGAATTGGCCAAGAAGGTGGATTCCGCCGTGTTTCCCTGTACCCAGGGTGGGCCTTTGGAGCATGTGATTGCCGGTAAGGCTGTCTGCGCAGAGGAGGCTTTGACGGAAGCCTACCATGATTATATTCATCAAGTCGTGCGGAACTGCAAGGCAATGGCCGCAGAGTTCGTGAAACTTGGGTTTCGGATTGTGTCTGGTGGCACAAATAACCATCTGTTTTTACTGGATTTGACCGACACTGGCCTTTCCGGGAAGCAAGTGCAGGATGAATTGGACAAACATCATATCACGTTGAATAAGAACATGGTGCCTGGTGATAAGCGAAGCCCTGTGCAGACCAGTGGTGTCCGAATCGGTACTGCTGCTATGACCACAAAGGGTTATCTGGAAGCGGATTTCGTCCGTGTGGCAGATCGGATCGCCGAGATCATTCGAGAAATGCAGGCAAAATGACTGTTGAGATTACCGACCATGCATATGACCGTATGAAGGAGCGTCTTGGCTGGAATAAAAAAGCAGGAGCTCGTATGGCCCAAAAAGCATATACAGATGGAACCACCCACGGGGAGACCCGTGGGTCTTTACATAGATATCTGGATTCTGTCTACCTTGCGTATCATAACGCCAGTCAAATGCGCATCTATGGTGAAGCATTGTTCATTTTCAGCGGCACAAAATTATTGACTGTATACGCTTTGCCGACCAAGTACAGGAGGAAGAAATATCAATGATCAACACGGAAGTCAGATCTTTGATTCAACGCCGCCGATTGCAGCTCCTGGTGCATAGCGCCATCTACTATGCCTACAACGAATCGATTGTCACGGATGAGCAATGGAAGAATTGGGCCCTGGAATTGGAACAACTGCAAAAAGATTTTCCAACAGAAGCGGCAGAAGCCCCGTATGCAAAATCGTTCCAAAACTTTGACCATTCTACTGGATATGACTTACCGTACAGAGACCCTGCCATTTTAGCAAGAGCGGTCTGGCTTTTGCGTATTCATGATCAAAGGAGGATCACATGAAAGAAATGTTCTCCGTGTTCGTCGTAGTTACGGCGGCCGTTTATATACTAATCACTTTATTTACTGGAGGAAAGAACAAATGATGAAAAAGATTTTAGCTGGACTTGCAGCCATTGTCATTGCCTTGGGTGTCGTGATGTCTATTGAGCGGGTTTCTGTCGGCAATGTAGGCGTGGTGTATTCCGCTCACGGCGTTGAAGAACAGACATTGTCTCAAGGTTGGCACCTGATGTCACCCTTCAAGCATGTCAAGCAGTTTCCCATCAGCCAGCAACAGATCGTATTCTCTGATGATCCAGCCGACTACAACGAGAAAGAACACCCTGATTGGTCAATCGACGCACCAGCTAATGGTGGCATGGTCAAGGTCAATCTGACTGTCAATTACAATTTCATGCCTGACCGAGTCATTGATCTTTATAAGAAATTCAATGGCATGGACGGTGAATCCATTGTAGAAAGCCGAGTCCAGAACAGCATCATTGCCTACGTTAAGGAAGTCACGCCGAAATTTTCTGTCATGGACATCTATTCTGACAAGAAATCTGAAATCAACCAGGCAATCACTACTTACTTAAATGAAAAGCTGTCTGAAGAGTATGGTATCAACGTTGCCAGTGCTCTGATCATTGATGTCGAACTGGATTCCGCTCTTCAGCAGAAGGTACAGGCCAAGGAACAAGCTAAGCAGGATGCGGAGATCGCTGAACTGGCTAAGCAGACAGCCCAGGCTCAGGCGGAAACTGATAAGGTGGTCGCAGAATCCAAGGCTGCCGTGAAGCTGATTGAAGCCGAGGCAGAGGCTGAATCCAACCGTACTATCGCCGCTTCTATTACAGACGAACTGATTCGTATGAAGGAAGCTGAAGCCCGTATGGAGCATGGCTGGGTGACCGTTCAGGGTGCCAATACTGTGGTGACGAAATGAAAAAAGAGAAAGAACCTGTCGAGTGGGATGACCTCCCCGAATGGGCCAAGCTGTTGCTCTGTTGTGTGCTCGGCATCATTGGAGTTGTGGTTGGTGTTTTGATGATTGTAGGTCCTATCGCTTTGGCTGTGACATTGAAAGCAATCTGGCCACTTTTGCTTTGGTCGATCCCAGTCGGCGTTGGAGTAGGGATCACAATGTATTTCGACCAATAATGTGATGCGGAATGGGAGGGTGACTTCGGTTGCCCTCCCATTTTCAGAAAGGAGTTTTTGGCTTGGCTCATATCAGTATCTCAAACGGCAATATCAAAATGGGTAAAATCCCAAGCGTGTCTCTGCCATCTAGGGTTACATGCAGACAATGCGATTGTCAAAAGAAATGTTACGCTGCCAAAATTGAGCGCTTACGGCCATCGGTGCGAAAGGCATACGGAACGAATCTGTTGATTTTGAAAGAAGACCCAGATACATATTGGAGAGAAGTGGAAGCGGCCATTATGATGAGCCGCTTCTTTCGTTTTCATGTCGGCGGTGATATTCCGGACATGAGTTATTTGATCCGCATGGTTGGTGTTGCAGCTCGGCAGCCTCACTGCCAAATCCTCTGCTTTACCAAGAAGTTTGAATTGGTCAATCAGTTGTTGGATACAGGCGCTGTTTTGTCACCAAATCTACACCTGATTTTCAGTGGATGGACTGGCCTCCAAATGGAGAATCCACATCATTTGCCGGAAGCCCATGTGCGGTTCAAGGATGGCACCACCACTGCAAGACCAGACGCTATTCCGTGTTCCGGTAATTGTGCAACCTGTGCTTGCACAGATGGCGGATGTTGGAACCTGAAAAGTGGGCAGCAAGTTGTGTTTCAAGAACATTGATACTGTAAATGGTCACACATATGTGACACTGACCGGTATAAACTGGGAATATCCGGACAAGCTGTCTTGGGGTGATCGCTTGCAGGTGCTGCTTTATCAGGTGCGTGTCGCACAGGGGATGTCTGCTATGAAACTGGCACATAGATCCGGAATCAGCCGCACACATATTCTACGGATTGAAAATGGGTTGTCAAGTCCGACGCTTCGCTGCCTATGCCGGTTGGCGGATGCATTGGATGTAGAGGTTGGTGAATTATATCAACATCACAAGGGTGATCCAATTTTCTAATTGTGAATATGCACAACACTTTTAACATGGCGGAGTTCCGGGAAACTAGCTGTCAAAATGTTTCAATTTTCCGCAAGAATTGCCGACAGCATCAATTTACAGCCAATAAAATTGGTGAATCAGCCGATGGAATTCCACAGCTGTTCTGATTATAATACGAACATACGTTCTATTTGGGAGGGTAACAAAACGAACAGAAAAATGAATTTAGAGATAGGTAGTGATAATTTCGGGTGTCTCGTCAACTGTGCCATTCGTTATTGCCTAGGCCGCTGCAGCTATATGCCAGGGCTGATTTGTTCCTACGTGAAACCTTTGCTTCCACAATTGAATGATCATACTATTGGTTGTATGGAAAGAGACATTCGGGAGGCACCTTCTTATGGTATGGATATTGACCGAGAGACGTGGATGGAGTTCTATGGATATGTTCAGACCGAGATGAAGCGCAGGCAGATCCCGGCTTGGCCATAAAAAAGAAAAAGAGGTGACATACATGTGGCTTTGTCTTCTGATCATTTCCTTGGCAGTGGTACTTCTTAGCTACTGGATAGGATTCAGTGTCCTGTCGCAGGTATTAGAGGATCATGGATTTTATCCAGGAGATGATGACAGGTGGCATCGAGACGACGAAGAGGAAGAAGAACCGTCGTTTACTTATTGCCTACGGGAATCTGTATGTGAAGCGTTTCGGGTTGGAGATGAGCATATCCCAGCTTGGGCAACACAAACAAAAGAAATTGATGTGATCCTTTCCACTCCTCCTCGTGTTGTCCTGCATCGTCCGGATGGCACGACTGCCACCGCTCAAGAGGGTGATTACGTGACGCTGTTTACACAGGATCATGTTGGAATCATCCGTGCGAAAGATCTCGCGGAGAATTTTGTAAAAGTCCAAGTACAGGAGGTAAATGAGTGATCTATTGCTATTGCAACCAATGCGGCTTGGCATTTCGCAAAGGACATTACAAACATCCAAAGTGTTTGCGATGCGGGAATACGGATCTTTTGGAAGAGAATGTGCCCCCTGGCGATTTAACGCTGGCCGATCAGGTTGCAGATGAGATGTTGCGTAAGAAAGTCCGGAAGGCCGGACGGCGCACCGTCTGAAAAGACGGTGCGTGAGAGGGGAGGAGCGTGTTTGGATGAAGATTTTTGTTTGTGGACAAGCAGAGCAGTATGATGTAGCTTTCCAAAAGCAGGCGGATGGTCGAATGAGCCTGTGCGAGCCATGTGAAGATCTGCTGGCAAGCGCCGCATGTCTGACAGAACTGCCGGTGTGTGAACTGATCGTTCCGGCAGATATGGACACAGCCATGCATTATTTAATTGCTCATGCGAGTCCGGATGAAATTGACCCTACATATGGCGAAAATGAAGATTGGTTTGAGGTTACATATTCTAAAAATGAGTTGTCTGATCTATTGAGGATGTTTGACGCAAATTGAGGAATATGGTATAATCGAAATCCAATTGGAGGTGCCATATGAACCAGACGAAGAGTTTGTTTGAGCAATATATTGATACGATCCCATCGGGGCAAATGCGGATCAACGCAAAAGGAACGTGGAAGTGGGTTTCTTCGTATTTGAAGTCCCACAACATGGAAATCACAAACATAGACCGTGCGCAGATATCCGCGCTCTTGCGAAGCAGGGCAACGCCTATCTTTACGACAATGAGGAACCGCGTAGCCACTCTCCGGGGCTTCTATGAATTCTGTGTCTTACACGGAGTTTTAGAGCGAAATCCAATGGCGGACTTTTCGTATCGAGACATTGATTACACGGATAGTTTCCGGCAGTGTTTTTGGCCCAATTATCTCACATTGCTTAATACCTTGAAACAACTCTGGGCAACTGACGAAGGACTTTACATTTATCCAGTTGTTACATTGGCGTGGATTGGCGTCCCAGTGGCCGAGGCTCCGATCTTGCCAGATTCACAGGTTTCTATAGACAATCGAGTAGTGCATAGCAGCATCGGGAACCTGCCTCTTTCAGAGGAGATGGCAGATGTTCTCAATCAATATAGAAACTTTTCGTCGAGTAGGCGGGCCAACCGCATTACTATGATACGGACATATCAATCGGATGCTTTTTTGTATCGGCTGGATATCCTGAACCGACTGGAAAGCGATTGTTCAAGCGCTCCCGTCAATATATCGTCTGTAATCGCCGAAGCAAATAAGATCTTGACAAAGAAACATCTGTGTACTCCCTTAAAATACAATAATCTGGTCAAATCGGGCTGCCTACGTCGAATGTGTGTCATGGAATATGAGGGGCATCCTTATGAAGAAATTATAAATTACGGTCGGAAATTTTTGAAACCGCCAGCTGGATATCCGGGGGACGCTACATTTATGTACGAGTGTTACAAAAAGGCTTTCGATTCAAAGTGAGGTAAAAGGGTGAAAATCAGCAAAAAGACTATCTCCCGGTGTTGCGGTGTTCTGTCTCTCTCAATGGGCGTTATTGGATTGCTGTTACGACACCTAATTCGGACCCATACAATCGTCTCAGATGTTTTGCCTTTGGTGGTGGTGTTTAATTTTGGAGGTGCCTTTTTCTTCTTCATTCTTTACCTGGCAATCGGAGCAGATGCGAGCGAGCCAGAGGCAGACGACAAAACACGGCTTACACGCGCTTGTGCCGACACTTATATTTTAGCATGGCAACATTATCAGAAATATGAAGTTCAAATGCAAAAAGCGTGGTTATTCCAAAGTGACCAATTCATGAAGAATGTCAAGCAGAAGTGTGTTGAGCGTGCTTTCAACGAACGTTATGATCATGTTTACAAAGGGTGCTGCTTTTTTATTCCTGTGTCACATAAGGATCGCGAGGGTACTCAATGGAAAATATCAGTTTTGAAACAAGAGATTTTATCTCCGGCATCTATCCAAGCAGTTGCCGATATGCTCCCAGACTTAACAGCTGCGTTTGATTTTGAGTTGGCTGCCAAAGCTACCAATGCCGAATTGATCCAGCAAGCTATCCCCCAGCGCGATGACCCGCGTACCACTACAATGCATATGCCGGTCTGGAATGAAGAAGATCAGACATGGAACATGCACGAAGTCAAAAGGAGGGCGGCAACTTAATGGCCTGGTTGATTACGTTGGCATTGTTTTTGTGGATTGGCGGCTCGATTGCAAAGGGAGCCGATAAGGCGGCAGACCGCAGGTTCTTACAGGGGGACGCCAATCTGCAACAACAGCAGTCGTTTCTCGCAAATTTTTATGTTGTGTGGTGGTATTTTTATCAGCAAATGGAACCACAAGCTATCCATGAGTGGGAGAACTCCGAATATTTTCAACGAGGTTCAGACCCCCTTGAGTACCCTAACAATATTGTAAACTGGAACAAAGTGCAGCAAAGAGTTTTTGGCGCGATTGCATATACCAAGTCGGCTCAGGTTGCATTCCAGCAGATGTTGAAACATGGGTGTGATATGTTCGTTCCTAATCCGAATCCACAACAACGAAAACAATATGGCATGAGCCTTATACCATATCAAAAAGGAATGAGACTTGACCCAGATGAAGCCAGCAGCGCAATCCAACGAGAAGGCTATGATAAAATGCCACACCTGTATGATTATTTCGACTTTGAGTTTGCAGCTAACGCAACCGATCCATGGGTGATTTCTCTGATGCCGGAAATTGATGATCCGAGAGTGGCTCACTATACTGCGGGAGGATGCGTGTTTACACGTTGTGGAACTCCTTTGGATTACGCCGCCATGGTTGATCGAGTGCGCCAGCATAGCGGTGAACCGCCTCAAGTCGAACAAACAAAACAAGAATTTCAAATTAGTGTGTAGTGAAGAGGTGATTTATGGCCTGGCTAATTGCATTAGCATTATTTCTATGGATCGGTGGAAGCATTTGCAAAGCTGCCGATCAAGCAAACTACCAAGCAATTCAGAAAAAAGAAATACAAGACAATGAATTAAAGGCAATTAAAGGCAATATTTACGCCATTGCATGGCAACATTGTTTAGACCTCCAATTGGAATATCTCAAAACGTATCCCATCATCCCTCAAAACGAGACGCTCCCTTATCATTATACGATTGCACACGGCATATCTCTACAGCAGTCAAGTGTGATATACGCCTTGGAGGACCTGCGTAGCAGACAGCAGCCTGTGATTCGTGTTGTTCATCATGATATTCAAATCGTTCAACCGCAAGAATCTTATGATGCCACGTATGAAGCGGAAGGGGTCCGCGGTGTGCTGGACCCCATTTATGGGCCTTTTAGTATGCCATGTGCTTGCAAAGTTGATGACGAAAAAGCAATCGCAATCGCAAAGCCGATCTGGGACCGCGAGGTCATTGGCACAAATATCGTCAAATGGGATCGCCAAACTGGCCGTATTATGTATTAGAACCAACAACTTATCATGCCATTTACACCCCGCTTCAGCGGGGTGCTTTTTATTGGCACAGTTGCAATCGTTCAATCTTTGTGATAAACTAAAAAGACAAAATTAAACGATATGTGACAGGAGAGATATGGTACGCTTAATATAATACTGAGATATTGGAGAGCCCCAGAAAATAATATTTTTCGTGATTATGCAGATGCATTATATGGGTTTGTGACATTGATTATCTTACCATTCCTTTCACTTGTGGCGATATGGCAAACAAATGGGTTTGTCAGTGACAAAACCGTTAATGCGTTCTGGGGCTATGCGTATCCTCTTATGACAATTGGACTTGCAGGGCTGTTTGATGCCACAGCTCGCATAGAACTGCACGCGAGTAAAAATATTAAGTTATGGGTGCGCATTGTTCTTGATGGAAGTGCAGTCATCGGAGCGGCAGCGCTTCACACATCTCAACATACCCTCGTGAAAACAATTCCTGCCGTTATTTTGTTTGCGTGCGGTTTGATTTTATGTCACGAAATGTGGGATAGCGTCAAATTTGCAATTCTGCTTAGTAAGTGGGCTGCTAAAAAGTAGCCCCAAATTTATCGAAAGGAGCTTCTATGTTCAAGAAGGTAACGCTCTCCGTCAATCAAGTAGCCTATTTGGAGGCCAAGTTGAATCAGAGCATATTGAACGACATCCCGTTTAATGTTGACGATACGGAATTGGCGCAAAAATTCAACCTCGAAGTGAAATATGTGGACGACGATGCAATGCCAGACGGCGTTGAAGCGCAGTTAACGCCTCCTGCGTCTGGCGGCTATAATGGTCTAATTTGTGTCAGAAAAACGTTATCTCCACGACCGTTCGCTTTTACCCATGAGATTATACATTATGTTTTTGATGTTGGTATTGGTCATACTGTGGTGCAAACATATGCTCGATTTGGGAAAGGCAAACAGAAAAGCTCACATGAGCAAGATATTGATTATATGACCGCAGCATTCCGAATGCCATATACACAGTTAGTCAAAGATATTCAGCGATATGATGCTGCGTCTCCTCGCATGAATGCCGTTGTCTTTGTGAATAGCTTATGTAAAAAGTACAACGCAGACCGAGATTCTGTGGTTCGCAGAGTGCAGGAGGTTCGCAAATACTCGGCCTGCAAGAAGTGAGGTAAATAATGAGAACGCTGAGTGAATATATGGCTTTGCCATACCGCTCGCGAACTTATTTGGCCTGCCGGTGGGCAAGAAGCCAGCATTGGGCACCGTATGGTGTTCCATTTGGATGATGTTGAGTCCATTGAATTCGTATAATCTAACAGTCCGAAGACCGCCCGAAAGGGCGGTCTTTCTTATACCCAAAATCAAAAATAGAAAAGGAGTCTTGTATTGAATAATGTAAATGTACCGCAGCCCCACTTTGGGGACGTCTTTTTCGCGGATCTGTTAGGAGATGATCATGTTCAGGCCGGCAGGCGCCCGGTCGTTATTGCTCAAAATGATATTGGCAACCGATTCAGCACGACCGTCGAAGTCATTCCCATGTCTTCCCGCGTCAACAAAGCCAAGTATATGCCAACTCATGTGCTCGTCCATCCGAATGCCATCAATGGCCTGAAAACGGCCAGTATTGTCCTTGCTGAGCAGGTGGTCACCATTCCTAAGAAGCGGCTGCTTGCATTTCTTGGCGCTCTCGATAAAGAGACTTTGGGTCTCATTGGGCAAGCCCGCCGGACGCAATCTCCATTCCATTCTCTGTGAATTAAGCGTCACAAAACAGTAGTTTTGTGAATACTTGCAGCCCTTGTGCCGCAAGGCTTCCAGCGGTCAAGCAATCCTTTATTTGACTAAAGAGTGTAGGAATTTCAACGGCTTGCGCCTTCAAAAAAGAAAGTCATTTACCCTATTATGACCTAGAGAAAGGAGGCAGGCAAAATGGCAAACACAGCCCCTAAAAAAATCAAAGCGATCCCAGTGAAGGATATTCGCTGGGTCCATTACATAGACAACAATCACTGCGAATGGCTGACAACGTCGAAGCCAGACCGCAGTGTTTATTTTTTATATAAGCAAGTTCCTGATGGTTATGAACTGGTCATGAAGGCCGCTACGCCGGCAGGCTTCAACGATATTGTGTTCCCACCAGAAAAGCCAGTCAAAAAGCAAAAGAGATAGAACATGCATTTGCATTTTCTAAATATATCAGAAAGCAGGTTTATACGTAATGGCATTCCAAAAAGCAAAGCGAGAACAAATCTGGGCTAAGGTTTTGCTGAACTCCCCCAGCGGTGGCGGCAAAACCTACAGCGCACTCCGGCTCGCTACCGGCATCGCACGTAAATGCAGCAGTCGTGTAGCGGCAATCGACACAGAGAACGGACGTATTCGGTATTACGCCAATGAGTTCGACTTTGACGATATGCAACTGGAGGAACCGTATTCCCCGGAGAAGTACATGGATGCAATCGATGAAGCCGTCAAGGCCGGTTACAAGGTCTTGGTCATCGACTCCACTTCTCACGAATGGAATTTCTGCCTGGATCTGGTCAACAACATGCCCGGCACCAATTCCTATACCAAGTGGAAGAGTGTGACTCCTCGTCACAATGCCTTCCAGGAGAAGATCCTGCAGGCTCCCATCCATATCATCGCTACCGTTCGTGGTAAGGATGAATACGTACTCGAAGATTCCAACGGTAAGAAGATTCCCAAGAAGGTTGGTCTTGGCTACACACAGAGAGATGGCGCCGAATTCAACTACACGGTCACACTGAATCTGGATCAGTCCACCCATCGCTTCTCCGCCACTAAGGATAACACCCACCTCTTTGAAGACCGCTATGATGTGCTGACAGAAGCCGACGGCGAAGCTATCTATGAATGGGCAAACAGCGGCGAGGCACCTGCCCCCAAGCCGCAGCCTACAACCGCTCCGGCAACGGCCAAGGTGGAAGACGTTCCTTCTAAAATCCTGGCAATCGATGCCAAGGTCAAGCAGCTGCAGAACAAGGGTGTCGCTAAGGAAGACCTGGTGGCTGCCATTAAGAACGTTATGGGCACGACCGCAAATTACAATCGCATCACGGATATGCAAACAGCCAACAATGTGTTGGCGAAGTTGAACGAATTGGAGGGTAACTAATTATGGCACTGAACCACATTGATCTGATGGGACGCCTGGTGGCTGATCCCGAATTACGTAAGGTTGGAGACGACGTCAGCGTTGTCTCTTTCCGCCTGGCAGTTGATCGTGACCGCAAGAATAAGGATACCGGTGAGCGTGAAGCCGATTTCATCAATGTCTCCGCATGGCGCAGCACAGCTGACTTTATCGCCCAGTATTTTGCCAAGGGCGATATGATTGTCGTTTCTGGCCGCCTGCAGAGCCGCATGTATGAGGATAAGGACGGCAATAAGCGTTCTGCGTATGACGTTGTTGCCGATACCGTCTACTTCGGTGCATCCAAGAAGGAAAGCGGTCAGACGGAAGCTGCTGGTGATGATGAGTTGCCCTTCTAATGGGGTGATTCTGTGAACAATCCTTACAAAGAACAATTAGACAACATGGTATGGAGCTTCAGCCGACTGAACAACTATGAGCAGTGTCCATATGGTTGGAAGCTCCATTATTTAGACCATGTTGAACAGGCAGGCTCTGGTTTTGCAGACTGGGGCCTGCTTTGTCATTCCATTTTTGAAGACTACGAAAAGGGGAATCTGGCTGATTTTGAACTGCTGGATGCCTATGACAAACGGTATCCGCAGTATATGCACAACGACTTCCCGCCAATTCGTGGCGTCCCATTGGCAGACCGGTATTATGAGCGGGGGAGGGAGCTGTTTGCTTCCTTCCCCGGCTTTTCAGATGACTGGGATATTCTTGGCGTTGAGCTGAAGGTCGAATTTGAATTTGAAAGCAAGCGGTTCATTGGCTACATTGATCTACTTGTTCGAGATAAAAAAGACGGCAGGCTCATCGTCATCGACCATAAAAGCAAAAGCCAATTCAAGACTCCAGAAGAGCAAGCACATTATGCGATTCAACTCTATCTGTATGCCTATTGGGTCTATCTCCATTATGGTGAGCATCCCAAAGAACTGATTTTTGATATGTTCCGGGCAGATGAGACCATTACGATCCCGTTTTGTCAAGAAGATCAAGACAGCGCTATTCATTGGTTTACAGGAACCATCCAAAAAATTTATGAGGATGTAGATTTCTGGGACCGCATCGCTCTGCAATATGAAGCCAAGCAAAAACCACTCGCTGACTTCAAGCGGAATGATTTCTTCTGTAACTACCTTTGCGGCAGTAAGCATTTTTGTGAACGCAGTTTATTCAAACAACTTTAGGAGGATTTTTAAATGAAGGCAGTAACCAATATTTCTTTGACTCTGGAGAACATGGAGACCATCAAGCTGACCAATGAGGAGATCAGTTCTTTCGCCGTGGAGAATATCTCTGATCAGATCACACAGATCGGCCCCGGTGTTTTCCAGTTTCAATCTTTTGAGTTCCTTCGTATGGAACTGAAGACGTGCGCCAATCATACATATAACGCATTTGGCAGTCCCAGTTCTCAGACTATTTTCCAGCGTCTGACCAGTGAAGATACTCCTATTGGCTGCATCGAACTGGAGTATAGCGACGGTTCTCAGACCCAGCTGTACGTTCCTGATGACATGGCACAGATCTTCGAGACCGATACTTATGGCAATCTCGTTGTGACACTGGGTTACACAGAAGATGCAGACGACGGTTGTTGCTGCTGCGAAGACTGCGAGGATTAAGTCATGCTGATCGACCGGGAGGCTATCCAACAAGCAAAAGAGCAGCTCGGTGACCGTAATGCAGACCTCATGCAAGAGATTCTGCAAATGGAGAAGTACAACCCCCAGCGTAAGCTGGGGTGTTGCCCTAATCCTGATCATGATGACCATAATCCAAGCTGTTCTTATGATCCAAAGCGTCATTTATTTCATTGCTTTAGCTGTGGATACACCATTGACCTAGTCAGTGCCTACATGCTGAGCGGAATGAGTTTTACCGATGCCTGCCGGAAGCTTTTTGCGGAAGCAGGCTATCAATATGATTTCTCTGAAATTGACCGCCATGTCAAACAGAGAGATTATCGGTATCCAAAGCCCAAATATGCAAAGAACAGAGATAAGGTCAACGCATATTGGCGGGGAAGAGGTATTTCAGAAAAAACGCTGGACTACGTAGACATCCAGGAAGACCCTGATGGCAATACACTGTTTCAGTATTATGACCTGACCGATACATTGGTCACAGTCAAAGTACGCAGCCACAACACAAAGGACGCAGGGCATCGGTTCTGGCACCTGAAAGATTCCGATCACATGGACATCCTGTTCAATATGAACCGCATCAATCCTGAGCAGCCGTTGATCATTACCTGTGGTGAGGGAGATTGCATGACAGCCGTGGAATGCGGCTTCTATAATGCGGTTTCCATCAACGGCGGTGAGAAGAATCATAACTGGATCGCCAACTGCTGGGAATGGCTGCAACAGTTCCATGAAATCATTCTTGTACCTGACAATGATGATACAGGCAAGCAGTGGCTGAAAACTGTTCGCACCCGACTTGGTGAGTACCGTATTAAGGTTGCCGATGTCGGTATCACAGTAACGCCTATTGGTCAAGATCCAAAAGAGATCAATGACCTGAATGAGCTTTACTGCACATGCGGACGAGAAGCGGTGCAGCTCGTCATCAACGAAGCCAAAGACAGTGAGATCCCTTCTATTGTTGATTACGCCGATGTCAAGAAATTCGATATGTCTGAAGTGGCTGGCGTTACAACCGGTATTGCCGATATGGACGAAGCCCTGGATAAATTCTACATGGGAAGTACCACTGTGCTGACAGGCACTGCAGGCAGCGGCAAGACCAGCTTGCTGAGCACCTTGATCTGCAAGGCTGTTGAGCAAGATTTCCCGGTGTTTGTCTACAGCGGCGAGCTCAGTAATCCGTCGTTGAAGAGCTGGATTGATTATGTCCATGCCGGACGGCGTGGGCTCAATCAATATGAAAAGACGGTTGGTCATGGTTTTTATTATCGTGTCCGCAATGATGTGGCCAAGAAGATCAATAAATTCTATAAAGGGAAAATTTTCTTTTATAAGGATAGCTTTGATCAAAAGGTTTCCCATATCATGCAGACGGCAGAATCTGTTGTCCGGAAATATGGCGTGCGTTTTCTAGTGTTTGATAATTTAACGTCCATGGATTTGGAGAATGACGATAACAACAAATATCAGAAGCAGGAAGAGTTCATCAGAAATATCGTGTCCTTCGCGACACAGTGGGATGTCTGCTGTGTTGTTGTTCTGCATCCGAAGAAAATGGATATGTACCGCAAAATGTCCATCTTCGATTTGCAGGGTGTTTCCGCCGCCGTCAACCTGACACACCGAGTCCTGGCTTTGTATCGTGTCCGGCCGGAGGAAAAGAAGGGAAAGATGATGAAAAGCAAGGGAGGCTGGGTGCAGGAGCCTATTCCGTATGACGTGACCATTGAGGTATTGAAAGATCGTTTTGGTTCCGGTGCTGGTAAGACCATTGGACTCTATTACGATGTGCCCAGCAAGCGGTTCTATGACACGCTGGACACTTTGGACCACAAATACCAGTGGGACGCTGCTTCAGACTATAAGGGCGTACCACTTCCATACGAAACACCTTCATTAGTGGAAGCAAAGAATTATGACCTTGAAGTCCTCGGCCCACATCAACCCCAGTAAGGAGAATTTACATGGCAAATAAGAAGCGACCTATCAGGCAGGAAGAAGATTATGGGACTCCGCCTGAACGGTTAGAAACATTTTATGGTCTTGAATTAGATGAAGAGCAAACGGCATTCCGTGATGCGATATGGAATCCAGACATTCATTTAATTGCTGTTGATGCTGTTGCAGGCAGTGGCAAAACCACCATTGCGATTGCCACTGCAACATTGCTGCAACAGTACCACATCGTAGATTCCTGCCTTTATATCCGGACGCCATCGTCCGAAGGGCGCATCGGTTTTCTGCCTGGCGACCAAAGGAGCAAGGAACGTCCGTATATGGCTCCCTTATATAGTACGATCATCAACCTTGGGGAGAACCCCATCACGATGATTGAAAGTGGCGATTATGAGGTTCAAAAATACCAGACGGCACCGTGGAGAGCACAGACGGACGTGTATATGCTGGGCACAGATTTATCTAAAAAGGCAGTCGTCGTCGATGAAGCCCAGTGTATGACAGTCGATCAATTGCGGGCGGTCATTACTCGCTGCCACGATGATTGTAAGGTGATCGTCATTGGCTCTACGTTGCAGGTCCAGGGTATCGACAAATCACTGTCTGGATTTGCTCGCTGTTTAGATCATTTCCGCGACCGTCCGTGGGCAAAAATCTGCACACTCAGCAAAAACTATCGAGGAGAGATGTCAGCATGGGCCGACAAACTATGAGAGAAGGGAACTGGCGCAGAAAAACGGATGCTGAATTCCAACAGGAAATGGCTGAGCTTCATCCGGATATCCAACCTTTAGAGGCATTTACGGAATCGCATGTTCCGGTATTATGTCGATGTTTAAAGTGTGGTTACGAATGGCGAGCGCAGCCGGCTAACTTGACTTTTAAGAAATGTCCAACTGGTTGCCCGGCATGCTCGGGCAGACCACAGAAAACAACAGCGATTTTCCGGGAAGAAATGCGTAAAAAACACCCGGACGTGGAAGTCGTCGGTGAGTATGTTGATAGTCATACACCCATTCAATGCAGATGTCTGCATCATGACGCTCTCTATGAAGCAATTCCAACTAACTTGTTGAGACGGCAGTCGAATGGCTGCCGTCTTTGCCATCAGGAGAGGCATGAAAGCAAAATGGCTAATGATCTTAAACAGTATTGTAAACAACACTTTTTTGGAACTGTCACGGAGTATCGTGTGGTGAAAAATCCAGTCACTGGTCGTTTTTTGCCATTTGATATTTTCATCCCTAATTTTAAAGATACGGGAGTTGATGTTTTCTGTGAAGTGATGGGGAAACAGCACTACCAGATTGCCAAACATTGGGCGAAAGATGAAAGAGATTTCAACCAATCGGTCTCCCGCGATGTTTATAAAGAAGCATATGCTAAAGCACATGGCCGCTATGTCGAAATTGATCTACGATCCGTGAACTCATTGTCAGACGCAGTTGCATTGCTAGAAGGCAATGAGCTCGGATGGGTTGCCAAATGGGCCTATAAGATGCCGACATCGGATAACTTGCCTGGCGCAACGGAATGCATAACAAACGCTTATGCATTGGAAATGTAAGGGGTGATGGTATGTGATCCAGTATCAGAATTACCATCGCCATTCCATGTATACCAATGTCCGCATCTCGGATTCCGTTGTCACCAATGAAGCCTACGCAAAGCGGGCTGTTGAACTGGGCCAGACCATTCTTTCCACTTGCGAACACGGCTGGCAGGGCAACTATTGGGAGTGTTACAAACTGGCCAAACAGTATGGTTTGAAGATGCTGTTTGCATCGGAAGCGTATTGGGTCAAAGACCGCTTAGAAAAGGACAGTACCAACTGCCACATTTTCCTCGGAGCTAAGAATGAACATGGTCGGCAATGTCTGAATGACATTCTATCTGAAGCTAATTTGACTGGCTTCTACGGCCGGCCCAGAGTTGATATTCCTCTGTTGTTGTCCCTGCCAAAGGACGATGTCTGGGTCACATCCGCCTGTCTTGCTGGTTGGTGGTACGAGGATGCTGAAGATATTTGGACAACACTGTTTGACCATTTCGGCAAGAATTTCTTTCTAGAAGTCCAGTATCACGACACGGATAAGCAGCGGGAAATCAACGAACGTGTCCTGAAGCTGCATAACCAGATCAAAGCTCCTCTGATCATGGGATGTGACAGCCATTTCATCTTCCCACAGGAAGACCAGAACCGCATTGACTTCATCAACAGCAAAGGTATGCACTATGCAGATGAAGATAACTGGTACATGGATATGCCGGATGGGAATACCGCCTACGAGCGGTTTGCCAAGCAGGGCGTATTGACCCATACCGACATCATGGACGCCATCAACAATACACAGGTCTTCTGTGATGTAGAAGAATATGACAGCCCAATCTTCAATTCGGAAATCAAAATGCCGACCCTATATCCCGACTGGACACAGGAGCAACGAGACGAAGAATATAAAAGACTGGTTTGGTCAGGATGGGATGCGTACAAGACAGACATTCCGAGAGAAAAATGGCCACACTACGAGGACGAAATCAAAAGTGAAGTCCAAACTGTTGTGGATACCCACATGGCTGATTACTTCATCGACAACTACCATATCATCCGCAAAGGCAAAGAGAATGGTGGATGGCTGACGAAGACGGGAAGAGGCTCTGCCGTGAGCTTCATCACCAATAAGCTTCTGGGTTTCACTGAAGTCGACCGTATTGCCGCTTCTGTCAAAATGTATCCGGAGCGTTTTATGAGCGCAACGCGAATCCTGGCCAGCGGCAGCTTACCAGATATTGACTTCAATGTGGCTGACCAGGAGCCGTTTGCCCGTGCTCAGCAGGAAGTGTTGGGAGAGGATCATGCATACCCCATGGTGGCTTATGGCACAGCCAAGGTGTCCGCGGCATGGAAGCTTTATGCCAAATCGCAAGGCGTGCCGTTTGAGCTGGCCAATACTGTGTCAGATCAAATCAAACGGTATGAAATGGCCGTCAAACATCAGGATGAAGATGACGATACAGAGATCGATCCTTTTGATTATATCGATGAACAGTACCGTGAGATCTTCTCAAAAAGCAAAGATTATTTGGGCCTTATTACCTCGTGGTCGGTGGCCCCATGCTCCTATCTGCTCTATCAAGGCAGTATCCGTCGTGAAATTGGGCTGGTGCGTGTGAAGGATCACCTTTGCTGCTGCATGGACGGCCACTGGGCTGAAGAATGTCACTTCCTGAAAAATGACCTGCTGACTGTGCAGGTCGTGAATCTAATCTATCAAGCCTTTCGTCGTATCGGAAGAGAACCGCCGAATGTGAACGAACTATTGTCCTGGACAAGCGGTGATCAAACCACCTGGAACATGTATGATAAGGGCTGCACGCTCTGCTTGAATCAGGTAGAGAGAGAGGGAACCTCCGCCAGAGTACGTGTCTATAAACCATCCAACATCTCCGAGTTGTGTGCCTTTGTAGCCGCTATCCGTCCTGGATTTAAATCAATGTATAAGATTTTTGAAGCCCGTTCGCCATTCGCATATGGGGTCAAAGCTTTTGACGAACTCATTCAGACAGAAGAAATGCCGAACAGCTTCATACTTTATCAGGAGCAGGAAATGGCAGCGCTTCATTATGCTGGGATTCCCATGTCAGAGTGTTATACCGCCGTCAAGAATATTGCCAAGAAGCGCAAAGAAAAAGTCCTTGCTTATGAGGAAAAATTCAAAAGCGGTTTGGTGCGCACCATGATTGAGGACGAACATCGCTCCCAAGAGGATGCCGACACTATGGCCGCACAGCTCTGGCAGATCATTACGGATGCTTCCTCGTATTCTTTCAATTGTGTCTCTGGAGATACTCGCATTCAAAAGGTGGGGGGAACAAATGGGCGGTTCCAGCCAACAGTTGAAGAAATGTATATGATATGGAAATATCCGCAATATGCAAAAGCAACTGGGCACATGGCGTTACATGACAAATACCAACGGAATGGCTTTGGTTTTGCTTTGTCAATGTTCCCCGATGGCAGGATTCGGAAGAATCGTATTGTAGGTATTTATCCTTCCGGAGAGCAGCAAACATACGAGGTCAAGACGGCTACCGGGAAGAGTGTTCATTGTACCATCAACCACAGATTCCCAACCCCTGACGGCTACAAAACTCTGCAAGAGCTGTCTGTTGGAGATCAGGTGTATTGCAAGGGTAGCTACGAAACAGATACGACCAAGTATCTATTCACGAATGGCAATTTCCAATCCAATGTTCCTCAACCTGGAGAAAAGGGATTTCAACAAATTCCGGATGGGGCATCTGTTGTTTTTCACAACGAACGAGACCGTCACATTCGCAATCAAGATCCCTGTGAATTTTGCCATACTCCTTATGCGGCAACAAAGCGATTTGAACTGCATCACGGCGATTTTGTCCGCGCGAATAACGCCCCGGATAATTTGAAGTGGTTGTGTGCTTCTTGCCATAAGAAAGTGCATTACAAAAATGGCCGCAGAAAAATTTATGAAAAGGGTATTCCTACGTATGTAGACACGATTGCATCTATCGTGCCGCTGAAAGTTGAGAGAACATATGACCTCGAAATGGATGATCCGGCCCATACGTTTATTTCCGAAAATGGCCTCGTTGTCTCCAACTGCTCACACTCTTATTGCGTAGCATTGGACAGCCTCTATGAAGCATGGCTGAAATCCCACCATCCTTTGGAATTCTATGAGGTGGCCCTGAACATCTATGAGAAGAAGGGCAACAAAGACAAGATGAACGCCTTGAAAGAAGAAGCAGAGAACTACTTCATGATCCACTTTGCCCCTATCCGCTATGGGCAGGACAATCGTGGCATCAAAGCAGTGACAGACGAGAACATCATCACCAATTCTATTGCCTCTATCAAGGGCTTTAGTAAGTCTTTGGGGGCAACGTTATATACCTGTTCCCAGCAGCCGCACAAATCCTTTATAGATATTCTGCGGTGGCTGGATGCCCATTCCGTGAAGAGTGCCAAGGTCGAACCACTCATTAAGATCGACTATTTCCAGAAATTCGGCAATAATGCCGAACTTTTGAGATTGGTTGACATAATGGAATTCTTCAAGTATGGGTCGGCAAAAACGATTCGGAAAGAGAAACTCAATTCCCAAATGGCATCCTTTATCGCTGCACATGGCACGGATAAGGGAGCTAAAGGAGCCGAAGTCAAATCATACACCATCACAGATATGGATGGCCTGCTGAATGATCTGGAGGACTACATTATGGGTCTCCACCTCCCGGAGCTGCCGTTCCGCACACGGGCCAAGAATCAAAAGGACATCTTGGGCTATGTGGATCTGACAACTCATTTAGAAGCAGACCGCCGCAAAATCTACGTACTGGACGTTCGCCCGTTGAAGAGTAAATTCTCCGGGAAAACGTGGAGTTACGCTGCCAATGTGAAAAGTATTGGAACAGGGAAGACCTCCCGGCTTTTCATCAAACCTTTCGTTTTTGATAAAGCACAGTTTGCTGAAGGCGATGTGCTTTATGCCAAGAATCTCCAAAAGGACCAGAAAGAATATTGGTGGCTGCAGAGCTATGACATCGTGCCGGAGTAGGGAGGCCGGTACTCGGAGAAAGGAAAATCATGCGTCGTTCAACCAAAGAAAAAATGATCTTTTGCATGCTGGCTCTTGGCTGGGTCCTGTTCTTGACAGGGATGGTCACCAGCCGCCAGCAGGCAGCAAATCTCAGCAACGTGGAATTATCCACCGTCGAGGAGCAAGAAGTTCCTTGTGCGATCAGTGAAATCGTGGCCGAGCCGGAACCCATCATCGAGGAGCCTGTCGTGACCAGGTATTCAGCAATCGCCGAGTCAATTTCCCAGAAGGAGAAGGGGCTAATGGCCATGGTTGTCTATCATGAGTCACGGGGTGAACCGCATGACGGGCAGAGAGCTGTTGCAGAAGTTATCTTAAACCGCACACTCTCTGATCAATTTCCAGGCACAATCGAGAAAGTTATTTACCAGAAGTACAATGGCAAATATCAATTCTCTTGTGCTCCTGCTTTAACAACTGCCGCTATTCAAGAACCTGGCGCACTTGCCAACTGTTTTGATGTTGTGGACGAAGTGCTGGCGGAAACGGAGTACGCCGTGCCGGCGCATTACTACTTCTTTTCCACAGGCTCCACGAAGAAGGCAGATCATATAAAAATTGGACACCATACATTCCGATAAGGAGGAACCAATTTTGCAAGTATATTTAAATTCAATCGACGGCATTGCTGATGCCTTCACGTCTCTGCTGATGTCTAAGCGCACTTGGACACGCGAAAAAGAGGAAGAGCTGCGCCGCCTTTGCTATGCGGTCACAACACGGGAAGGTTTTCTGAGAGAAGACGCTGACGCGCAGAATCTGGCCGCTTTCAATAAACATATGAATGCCCTGCTGAAGTGGGGTGTCCATCACATCACACTTTTGAAGTTTATTGACTTGTCCTTTACTGTTGAAGGAATGCACCGGGCAGGTCAAGATGACTGGGACAGCCATGCAGAGCGATTCCATAACCGCATTATTCGCAGTTCAACTCGATTGGCAGATTTTCACGATGGGGAAGTATCTGAATGGTATGAGGATAAAATCATTCCAACGGACGAAGCTCTGAGCATTTTACGTATCCCCATGCCTGATACCATTGAAAAAGATGGCATTACGTATGTGAAGGGAGTCAATGGTTACATTCGCCAAGGCATGGAAAATAATAAGGATGTTAAACGTGGACTCTATATGCTGTCAATTCCCAGTAATTTTATTTTCCGTTGTGATTTGGCAAATTTTGCCCATGTGTATAAGCAGCGCGGCCAACATGGTGGTGCTAACCCGGAAGTGAAGCAGGGAGCAGAGATGATGCTTAATCTTCTAGAAATTGGCCAGCCTACGGTAACACGAGAGGTTCTGCTCAATGTCGAGATCTAAACATAAAATCGTCTTACTGGTTGGCCGTTCCGGCTCTGGCAAAACCGCTATTGCCAATTATCTGTATGATACATACGGTTGGAAGGTTGTTTCATCTTATACTACCCGTCTCCCCAGATATGAAGGGGAGGCGGGTCATGTTTTCATCTCGGACGAAGATTTTGACCAGCTGTGTGATCTCGTAGCCTATACAGAGTTTGATGGTCATCGGTACTGCGCCACCGGAGATCAAATTGACCAAAGTGACCTTTACGTTGTCGATTTGGTTGGCGTCAAAACGATGCAGCGGTTGTACCATGGAGATTCTATCATTCTCCCAGTGTATCTGGATGTCTCCCGTAATCAGTGTTTCAAACGTATGCTGAAACGTGGAGATGGAGTCCGTGCTGCATGGAGGCGCAAGAAGAATGATGACCAGATGTTTGACGGAGCTAAGGAGTATCTGATGAACAATTTTGACTCTTGTTTATCGGTCAAAAACAGTGGTTCTCTGGCGGAGACCGGAGATATGATCTACCGCTGGGCAACTATCTAAGGAGGCAAAGCTATGAACATCTTAAAAAGAAACGGCTCTGAAGTTCTGTTCGATAAATCCAAAATCGTTATTGCAATCTCAAAGGCAAACGAGGAAGTGGAGCCGCATGAGCGTCTGCCTATCAGCCGTATTGAAGCCATTGCCAATGATATTGAAGCCGACTGTGCCCATCTTGGTTACGAGGTCAGCGTAGAAGATGTCCAGGATATGGTGGAAAAGCAGATCCTGGACAGCAATGCTTTTACGCTGGCAAAGACCTATATGCGGTATCGCCAGGACCATAATATTGCCAGAGGCAAGCAGGAACTTTACAAGCGGCTGCTGGCCATCGTGGAAGGAGACAGTGAAGAAGCAACACAGGAGAATTCAAATAAGAATCCTGTGATTGCTTCCACGCAGCGAGATTATATGGCCGGAGAAGTCAGCCGGGACATTACCAACACAATGCTACTGCCGAAGGATATTGTAGATGCCCACAATGCTGGCATCATCCATTTCCATGACGCCGATTATTATGCCCAGCACATGCATAATTGCGACCTCATCAACCTGGAAGATATGCTCCAGAATGGAACGGTCATCAGTGGAACATTGATCGAAAAACCGCATAGTTTTTCCACAGCCTGCAATATTGCCACGCAAATCATCGCCCAAGTGGCCAGCAATCAGTACGGCGGGCAGTCTATTTCTTTAAGTCATCTTGCTCCGTTTGTTGATGTTAGCCGTCAAAAAATTCGAGACAGCGTGATGAAAGAACTTGAGCTTGCTGGAGCTGCGCCCACTCAAGAAACCATTGCCGAAATTGTGGAAATGAGACTGAAAGATGAGATCAAACGCGGCATCCAGACGATCCAATATCAGGTCGTCACTTTGATGACCACCAATGGGCAAGCCCCATTCATTACGGTCTTTATGTATCTCGATGAAGTCTCAGATCCGCAAACAAAAGCCGATCTGGCCATGATCATCGAAGAAACTCTGCGTCAGCGGTATCAGGGTGTTAAAAATGAAACGGGCGCTTGGGTCACTCCTGCATTCCCGAAACTGATTTATGTTTTGGATGAAGATAATATTCACGAAGATTCGCCGTATTGGTATCTTACCGTCATGGCGGCAAAGTGTACTGCCCGCCGCATGGTGCCGGATTACATTTCTGCTAAGAAAATGCGGGAGCTGAAAGGTGATGTTTATACCTGCATGGGCTGCCGCTCTTTCCTGACTCCAGACCGCTTCACAGATGAGGGGGCAGGGAACATCGCTAATGCTGGGAATTACGATCCGACCAAACATAAGTATTACGGCCGCTTCAACCAAGGCGTAGTTACAATCAATTTACCTGATGTTGGTTTATCCGCTCATAAGGATTTTGATTTGTTCTGGAAAATCTTTGACGAACGTTTGGAACTGTGTCATCGCGCATTGAAGCTACGGCATGAGCGGCTGTTAGGCACGCCGTCTGACATTTCTCCCATTCATTGGCAGTATGGTGCGTTGGCACGCCTGAAAAAAGGAGAGACCATCGACAAGCTCCTGTTCAACGGTTACTCCACGATCTCACTTGGGTATGCTGGTTTGTATGAATGCACCGTCGCCATGACTGGAAAATCCCATACAGACCCAGCTGGCAAGGAATTTGCCTTGGCAGTTATGCAGCACATGAATGATAAATGTAACGAGTGGAAAGCAGCAGAGAATATTGATTATTCGCTGTATGGCACACCAATTGAGTCCACGACTTACAAGTTTGCTAAGTGCCTCAAGAAACGCTTTGGTATTATTCCAGAAGTGACCGATCATAACTACATCACGAATAGCTACCACATCAGTGTGCGAGAAAAGGTTGATGCTTTTACAAAGCTGGCATTTGAATCTGATTTCCAAAAGCTTTCACCTGGAGGTGCCATCAGCTACGTGGAAGTTCCGGATATGCAAAACAACATTCCCGCCGTGCTGGAAGTGATGAAGTTCATCTATGACCACATCATGTACGCCGAGCTGAATACCAAGAGTGACTACTGTCAGGTCTGCGGCTGGGACGGTGAGATCCCAATTGTAGAAGACGAAAACGGAAAGCTGATCTTCAAGTGTCCTCGTTGTGGGAATGAAGATAGATCAAAGTTAAATATTGCGCGAAGAACCTGCGGCTATATTGGAACCAACGATTGGAACCAAGGGCGTGTGCAGGAAATCAAAGAGCGGGTGCTGCACCTGTGAATTACGGAGAAATCAAGCTCTATGACATCGCCAACGGAGAGGGAGTTCGAGTCTCCCTCTTCGTTTCCGGCTGCACAAATCACTGTCCAGGATGCTTCAATCAAGAAGCTCAGGATTTCGATTACGGTCAGCTCTACACGCCATTCACCGAGCAATACATTCTTGACCAGGTATCGAAGCCGTATATTACAGGCTTGAGTATTTTAGGCGGCGATCCCATGTGCCAGAGTGATGCAGGACTCACGTATCTCATTCAGCTGGTCAATGCTGTTCGAGATATGGGGAAGACCATATGGCTGTGGACGGGATTCCTATGGGATGACTTTGACCACATTCAACTCAACTTTCATCAAGCATTGTTAAAGGCTCTCATCACAGGCTGTGATGTTGTTGTAGATGGGCCGTTCATTGAATCGCAGAAAGACCTGAGTCTCGTGTGGAAAGGTTCTGCAAACCAGCGAGTCATTGATGTGAAGCAGACATTAAAACAAGGGCACGTCGTGCTCTATGCAAAGGAGAAATCGATATGACAAAGACCCACACCATCGAAACCATTGAAGAATATGATAAGGACGGGAAACTTACCCGCAAGACAACCACAGAGACAACTGAAGAATCTAATTATTCTATGACTGACTATGGCAACCAGGGCTGGTCCCCGTATCGCCCTCAATATCCGAACTATGCGGATAAAACAATCTGTTATGACAATAACTCTGGTGTCAGCACAACCACCGCTGCTCAGAATGTAGACACGTCAGCCACTCTGAAAGGCTAACTTCAAACCAAAACACGTAGATATATAAACACCCCCTCCAGAGGTGTGAGCTCCGGAGGGGGCTTGGCAGGCAACCTTTAGAAGTTGCACCACCCGGCGATCTCGTTGACCAGCTTGTTGAGGAACGAAATGATCGCCAATAAGGAGGCGGCGTCTTGTAACAGACGCTCCACGTCAGAAAAACAGATTTTCTTCATGGATCAGCGCCACCTTTCTTGCGCTTCGCCCTGAGTTCTTCACTCTACGCTTGACCACCATTTCCTGCAGAAAATGTATCTACGTTTTGGGCGGGCGGGTTACGGTGATGGGGCACGGAGCCATATGTACACTATACTTCGTACCTCTCACCGAGTTCCGTCCTGACCATCATATACAATTTAAATGTGAAAATCAAGGAGAAAGCATATGCCTTTTGATATTAAGGTTAAATACTTTACAGACATTGAACCGCTTGAGCAAATCGATGGCGGCGATTGGATCGACCTGCGAGCGGCGGAAGACGTCGAGCTGAAGGCCGGTGAGTTCAAGTTGATCCCTCTTGGCGTCGCGATGGAACTCCCGGAAGGATATGAGGCTCATGTAGTGCCCCGTAGTTCCACCTTTAAGAAGTGGGGCATTATCCAGACGAATCATATGGGCGTCATTGATCAAGCGTATTGCGGAGACCTCGATCAGTGGCACGATCCTGTGCTGGCTGTACGAGATACGGTGATCCATAAGAATGACCGTATCTGCCAGTTCCGTATCGTTGAAAATCAACCTAAATTGAATTTTGAAACTGTCGATCATCTTGAAAACCCAGACCGAGGAGGGTTTGGCAGTACAGGCTCAAATTAACAAGGAGAATCAATATGAGTAAAGAGGAAATGCTTGACAAAATCGCTGACCTCAGCTACCGCATGAACTGGCTTGTGCATGATATGTACGAGGCAGGATACACAGATGATGATATCCAGTGCGCCGTCGATGACGGTGCCCGCGAGTACCGCATCATGCTCGGAGACGAGGAGTAGGCATAATCAACAGTTTGTATGTGAGGGAGGCTTCGGCCTCCCTTTTTTATACGCGCGGATACATAAGGAGGCACCTATGAAAGAGATCCCTATCTGGGAAAAAAGTAATCTTACGCTTGAAGAAGCAGCGTCCTACTCAAACATTGGAATAAACAAGCTCAGGGATCTTACCAATGACGAGGGATGCGCATTTGTCCTGTTCGTTGGAGGAAAGAGATTGATCAAGCGCAGAGCGTTCGACAGTTTTCTTGAGAAAGTTTACTCAATATGATGAATTCACAGATCGAATGTGGTATAATACCATGGCCATATTCGACGCTGGAAAGGAGCCATTATGTCAGAGAAGCGTCGAGACACTAAAAATAGAGTGCTACGGACTGGAGAATCCCAGCGTCCGGACGGCACATATATGTACCGATTTTCAGATTTCAAAAAGCATCGCAGAACAATTTATGCCAAAACGCTTAATGAACTGCGGGAAAAAGCTGCGCAAGCGCAAGCAATGCAGTTGGAGCGTATTGACTACGAGGCCGGCAGTATTAGTATGGCTGCGCTTGTCGAAGGATTTGTCAAAAGGAAGCGTAATATCGCACTGGGGTCAAGAAGAGGATACCAGAGCATTGTGAATTTTATCAACGATGACCCATTCTGTCAAACGCCAATCAAAAATATCAAAATGATTTATGCGAAGCAATGGCTTCAGCAAATCCAAGAGCAGGGGAAGTCGTACAACACCGTCAAAAGACTTTATAGTGTAGTGAAATGCGCTTTCAAGGAAGCGGTCGAAGACGATATTCTTCGTAAAAACCCGTTCCATTTTCAACTCAGTTCTGTCTTAGAGCAGGAGTCGTCAAGCAAAACTGCTTTGACGCCGGAAGAGACAACAATCTTCTTAGAACTGGCTCGTACAGACAGGATACTGAGTCGCTACTATTTGGACATCGTCATATTGCTCGGAACGGGACTTCGTATCTCAGAGCTTTACGGACTCACTGAACATGATATTGATTTCGACAGCATGACCTTATCAGTAGACCATCAGGTTATACACCCCATGACAAAGAATGAGTCCTTTGTGATCGCTCCGCCGAAAAGCGCAAGTGGAGTCAGGATCATCCCTCTGCGCGAAGAAGTTGCCGAAGCTCTACGTCAAGTGATTAGCGCAAGAGACTTCAAAAACAATAACGTGCAAGTCGATGGACACGACCGTTTCCTGTTTGTAGGCAATCGAGGCAATCCACGCTTGCCAGCAACGCTACAGCTCGCAATCAAGCGCACGGTGGATCGTTACAATGAAGCGCATCTGGAGAAGTTGCCAGCTATTACGCCACACACACTAAGGCATACATTCTGCACAGAGAAGATTGCAAAAGGCGCCGATATTAAAAGCGTTCAGTATCTGATGGGGCATGCTACACCAATTATGACCCTGAAAGAATACACGCATCCCGATATGAGCGCTATATCACGTGCAATGGCCCTCTAAAGTCGTACACCATTTTTACACCAATTGCGTGTAAAAACACGTAGACTTATGTAGATTTATGTGATTTTTGCAACACGCAGTGGCAAAACATTTTCACAAAAAAGTTACCAAAAATGTGCTAAAACGCTGCAAAAACAGAACATTTAGACCACGAATTGACAGAGATGAAAAAGCCGTGGTATAATAAACTGAAAAACAGCGAATTGCAGTCAAAGCATTGCGGCACAACACATTGAGAGACTATCACACATCAATTTACACCACGGTTACACCATTTTTTTGGCGTCGAATATGGCACATTGTGTAGCCGTGATACATACACCATTTTACCCTTTGATGAACACACTCCACGTATGCTGATCAAAAGGTAAAATCGTAAAAAATAAGGGTACGAATATCGGATTGCTCCGGTAAACGTACCCTTTATTTTTAGTTATAAGATTTGCAGACTCATTGATTCTGGACTGACACTTCTGTCAGTTTCCGAAATCTTGCGAATGAGATCAGAAATGTTAGCGTCAAGCTGATGGTCTGTAGTAGAGATGCGTATACAATCAGATGCAGCACTTTCGCACATAGACATATAGTGCGGGTCGCCGTTTGGCAAAGCCATTGAGAGAGCGAATGCGGAAGCGGGTGGATGAGGCACGTACTCTGAAACTTCAACCTTTTGAGTATCAGAATTCCAGTGAACGTTGTAGATGATAAACGCACCATTGTTTTGCTTACCGCCGACCAAATAATTACGCACGGTCAGATTCCCATACAGCTTATTTTGCTTCTTCAAGAAGTCCACAACAGCCGTTTTTACAATTTTGACAGACGCACGTTCAAGGTTCGGAATGGCAAGCGTGGGGGCAGAAATATCCTCCGCTCCTCTAAACTTGCCAGCGGCACCAAACAATACCCGATCATTCAGTTTAAAAATTTTCTGTGTATGGTCGTTTGCAATGTCAAATGTGCCGTCTGGTAGATAAGAAACCTGTCGCATATCTGCCCAAAATGTGCAGAAATTCACTCCGCATATACCAATGATGACGCTCATGCAATTAAGCACCCCGTCATTTACTATATCACACATACGATCTCCTTACAATCCTTACTCATCCTCAATGCCGATAATGTCCGTATGGGACGCATCCACATCCCAATCAGACATAGCATCCAGCAGAGTCTTGCCCCAATGGTTTTGATGCAGCCGAGTAATGTAGAGTTCTTTGATTTCCATCAGCCGTTTCTTCTCGTACAATGGCAACACACGGCTGTCTTTATACTTGTAAAACGTGTCTTTTATAATCCCTCTACATTCGGCCACTGTGAAGTCTGTCGTGATTTGGAGCTGGTCCAAGACGGTTCTCTGGAACTCAGCATCCTTTTTGTCTCGTTCCGCAATCATGGCCTTGATTTCAGCAAGGTGTTTTTCAACCTCGTCCTTGCCGCTGGAATGGATGACGAAAGAAACAAACTTTTGTCGGATTGGCTTGCAAACGGCCGTAATCAGCGCTATACAACTCATGATACAGCCGACTACAGTCGCAATATCTTTAATTGTTTCCATTGTCAGCCACCGCCTTATTCAGCGGTAGCATCAGTGATTTCCTTGTTGATGACTTTGGACGCATCGCAGATGCTGTCAATCAAATCAGAAATCTTTGCAATAGCAGCATCGTCCAGATCGTAATTGATACTGGCAGCGCTGGTGCGGATCATGGCCAGCACCCATTCTTTACGGGTAGCGCCATCCGTAAACTTCTCCTCAGCGGTCTTCATGTACTCGATGGTCAACCGCATCAGTTCATTCCAGTTCTTCTCCTTGGTGGCGGTTTTGACGTACTCGATCAATTTCACCATCAATGGAATCAGAACAACCAGACCGCTCATGATCTCGCAAATCATCTTTACCCATTCGTTCATAGCAATACCTCCTGCACAAATTTAAAGACCACCATCACGGCGGTCTTTTCTGCAATCAATGTTTAATTTAGCAATGCCGCCCAAGTGTCCTTGCCGACAATACCGTCTGTGGACAGCTTCTTAGACGTTTGAAACTTTTTGATAGCGGCAGCCGTCTTTTGACCATACTCACCGTCGATGCTAAGCCCAGCGTTGAGATTAGCATTAAGGAGCGCCTGTACAGCACGGACATGACCACCGACAGAACCAGGCTCCACTTGGCCACAGGACACGGAAACCTTCTTAATAGCTTTGGGCACAGAAGTGTCATAAGCCGGCCTATAAGCACCGTTGACCAGAGAAACGTTACGCTGCTTGCGATACACACCATCACCGTTAGACTGGCTCCCAGAGGCGCCAGAAGAAGTGTTTCCCTCAATGGTTGTCAGCACGTTTCCGTTGACTTTTTCAACCAGCGCAATGTGATCGGTCTCACAGCCAGTTTTTGGAAAGTCGAGAATCACCAGATCCCCAGGCTTGTACCCTGAAGTAACCCACTGACCATTCTTCTTTGCATAAGTCCTCACGGCAGAGCATGACGCAACCTTGCCGCCGCCATAAAACAGGGAAGAGAGGCCGGCAGCCTGAAAGACCCACCACTGGAAAATAACGCACCACGCGACACCGTCCAGACCATATGCCTTACCATACTTAGTCTTATTTCCGGTGCCTTCTTTGTAGCCAATCTCATTGGAGGCCGTCTGCAGAATCTTCTCCACCTGAGTCAATAGGATCACCGCCTTTCGGTTTCTTCCCTTCCAGAATCTTTTTCAGCATCAGCAGGCCGACTTCAACGCCCCATAAAGTAAAAAACCACTGGATGAGGGTAGATGCCTCATTACCAGTGATCGTGAATATCACCATCTGCCAAATTGTGAAGATGGTGACCTGAATAAATGCGAGCAGAAGCACCCGCTTCATGAACTGTTTTTTCGTTACTCTTTTACCCATGACACACCTCCTGCATTTTCTTCCGAGTAGCGGGGCCAACGATACCGTCAACATCAAGACCATACTTGGCTTGGAATTTCTTCACAGCCCGCTGTGTTCCAGTACCAAAGATGCCGTCCGCCTTAATAGTGGGAGTCACGGTCTGTGCCAAATGCCACTGTACCCATCTCACAGCATTGCCGGTGTTACCACGGCGCAGTGTCGCTGTAGGAATAGGATATGGACATGCAACAGGAGCAGGGGAGACAGGCTTCTGGACAGCATCCTTCTTGTACCAGACACAGATCCAGTACGCGACACGCCGACGCTCAGACTGGTAATATTTCTTACCGTCATACATCTGGGAACTGCCGCCTGCATCAAGCATAATAGCATCCAGACAGCCATTAGATTTCATCTTGGAACGCAGCGCAGTAGGGGAGAGGGCACCGCTTCCATCGTTGGAAACGAACAGATGTAGGTTGTCCTTGTCGCAACCAATGCCGGTACGGCCACGGACACCGCCCTGATCCGGCTGATAATTGAAGATGGTATTGGCACCGTCCTTCAACATAGCAGAGCAGGCCAACACATTCTTGTACTTCTCCATATCCTTTGAATGGATCATCTTAATGTCTGGGCCGACATTCCATGCAAGACACCAATATCCATCTGAGTGGTTGGCAATCGTCTTGCCGTTGATCCGGAGAGGGATATCGACCACCTTGCCGGTTTTCATGCTGTACAGACCGCCGTTGATGGCGGCATCGCATTTATACTTGGCGACTACTTGCTGCAATGTCAGCTTGCAGTCGGTTTTTACGACTTCGATTCGTGCAATTTTTGTGCGTGGAATTTTGAGATACATCAGCAGCACCTCCTGAATATGCTTGAGTTTTTAGCCTGAATGACTTATAATGACACTATCCAGTCTGTAGAACAGTTGGCTACACCATCAACCTGATGAAGCGGTGCAGAACAATGGGCGTCATATGATCCCGCTTGCGATTGGCGTACAGGCCGAGTATTAGAGGATAATGAGCGGTAGCTATCAATTATTATGGAGGAAAAAGAAAGATGAAGAAGTTATCCAGCTTGTTAGTATGTCTGTTAATCGTATCAGTGCTATCTCCAATGGCTTTAGCAAGAATGGAACCATCCAACCCAATGGATATCCCCGCCAAACAACTGTACAAAGTAGGGCTTTTTAAAGGAACGGGAGTTCGGGAAGACGGCACGCCAGAGTTTGCCCTGCATAGAGCCGCAACCCGCTCTCAAGCTGCCATTATGTTTGTTAGACTGCTCGGCAAAGAAGCTGAGGCACTGGAAGAAAATTTAGATAGCCCATTTACAGACCTTTCGCCTGTTGCGGCCCCGTATGTCGGATATCTGTACCACAATGGCTTGGCCCATGGCGTAACCGAGAATCTTTACGGATCACAGCAATATATAACGAGCAACCAATATCTCACTTTTGTGCTACGCGCCCTTGGATATCGTGATCCCGATGACTTTACCGTTGCAACCGCAGTCGATCTCGGAAAATCTCTTGGACTATTAGACTTGTGTCGAAGCGGGTATAGCGAGGATGGATCGTGGCGACGTGCCGGCATGGCTTGTGCATCTTTTAATGCGCTGTTCACCGAAATTAAAGGGACGAACACTTTATTATGCGATGCAGTCGGAGTTGACATGTTCTCTTACAACGACTTCAAAAACTTGGTCACAATAAAAGGGCCAACCATCGAAAATGATCGTGGCGACATCAATAAGACATACACCGTGAAGGTTAATATGTCTTATGAAGATTGGCGTGACACCGATGTCGACTTGCTGTATTGGTACATGCAGCGTCTCTGCAAAGAATACAACCCATGTGAAGAAGACACGTATCTGATCTTCAACTATGATGTGCGTGGTGAATCGGGTGGGTATGTCTTTGGGTATCCTGACGGGGGAACAATTGCATCTGTTGATTAAGATAGTCAAAGAGGGCGGCAATAGCCGCCCTCTTTTTGCACCCGATAAAAGTAGACTTTTTATGATCCTTATTTCTCGCTTCTGTCATTCAAAAACCATGTTTTTCCGATTTGCTATTGTGCAGTTAAAACCACAGTCCGACCGCGTGCCACACGCAGATCGCGCCGTACACGATTGTACAGATGCCCAGCGCCCGTCGTGCCTCCTTTGTTCCCTGCCACGCCAGCACCAGCACCAGCAGCGGTACGATTGCAATTTTGTACCAAACCATCGTGGCAACGCTCCGCATCAGGGGATTCAGCTCCACGCCGCCGCCCCGTAGCGCAATCAACGTGCAGGCAAGGTCAATCCAGTTCAATACGATCACCGTAATTGCTATATTAACCACCCCATTCCGACAAGCTGTGCAGCGTGACACTAACTTTCGGCATCCAGACATATTCCCGAAGCGCTGTATTGTCGGTGTATACCGTCAAGTTTCTTTGGGTAGAACCCGTGTAGTTGAGGATCTTGTCATCCAGCACCACCGGCGCATCCGCCGGAGCGAAAAAGACGATGGTATTCACGCTGCCTGCATTGAAACTTTCTGTCAGCAATCTGGAAATATTTGCGCCGAGGATCACCGTGTTATACGTCCCGCTGCCAAGCTGCGTTTCATTCGTCGCACCGGCGTAGGCTCCCTCGCCGGAGATCGTCACGGTTTTCGTGTCCGCGTTGTAGCTCCAATACGTCCCCGGCCCTGCAATTTTCGGATTTCCCAATTCCTGCGGTACGTCCATCCCCTGCATATTGTAGGCGGGCGCCGACGCCTTGGCGTATTGATACTCCGTCCCCGCCCGTGAGTTGACGTAGAAGTCGCTGTTTGTATAGGTCATGACCGTTCCGTCCGGCTTTGTAAATTTTGCTGAGCCGCCAAAAGCGTTTGCTGTGATCTTTAATTCAATGCCGATTTCCGCAAATGCCTTTGTGAGAAGAAGTCCCTGTTCGTTAATTACGTCTGATGGGATGCTCGTACTGTTATACCAGTCGTTTTCCGCACAGAGCGCGATCTCGTCATCCATCAGGCGGCAGAAGTTGTTGTACGATGCCTCCGTCACGGTCACGGTATCGTCAAACAGCTCCCAGAAGAAGGTCTGGGTGTATGCCCTGTCCCGTGGGCGTCTCATGGAAAAATGCCGTTGGAGCCGCTTTACAAGCAAATACTTGTACTGATTGGATGTGTAGCTCATACCCCGCCCCGCTTTCTTCTGATGCC